>DHKFR23501__coassemble_1077_pt1 | contig 15416 bp, 13 predicted proteins | sample DHKFR23501__metabat2_low_PE_038 | metagenome-assembled genome bin DHKFR23501
TTCAAAAGACACCATAAAACCGTGCACGTTCACGATTTTTTTGTAATTTTGCACGAAAACGTGACAAACCAATATTTAACGATATCATGGAAAGATTAAACCGTTCAACTGTCAAGGCCCGCACCTACACTGAGAAAGTGATTCAGTTCGGCGAGGGCAACTTCCTCCGCGCATTCGTGGACTGGATTATCTGGAAGACCAATCAGAAAACCGATTTCAACGCATCAGTTGTAGTCGTGCAGCCCATCGAAAAGGGCATGGTGGACATGCTCAACGAGCAGGACGGACTCTACGACCTGAACCTTCAGGGCATCGACGAGGGCCGGCAGGTGGACTCGATAGAGATGATAGACGTCATCAGCCGCGGCATCAACCCCTACCGCGACTTCGACGCATACATGAAACTGGCCGAGCAGCCTGAGATACGTTTCGCTATCTCCAACACTACCGAGGCCGGCATCGCCTTCGACCCCGCCTGCAGGCTGGACGACGCCCCCGCCTCCTCCTACCCTGGCAAGCTGGTCCAGCTGCTGTACCACCGCTGGGAGTACTTCAAGGGCGCTCCCGACAAGGGACTCATCATCTTCCCCTGCGAGCTTATCTTCCTGAACGGAAAGGAATTGAAAAAATGCATAGAGAAATACATCGAGCTGTGGCAGCTTCCTGAAGGATTCAGGAGCTGGTTCGAGAACTCCTGCGGAGTGTACTGCACCCTCGTAGACCGTATCGTGCCCGGATATCCCAAGGATACCATCAACGAGATTCTGGAGCGCATCGGATATGAGGACCGCCTGGTGGTGAAGGCCGAGATCTTCCACCTGTGGGTAATCGAGGCTCCCGCCGAGGTGGCCGCCGAGTTCCCAGCCGACAAGGCCGGACTGCACGTGCTCTTCGTGCCCAGCGAGAAACCCTACCACGAGCGCAAGGTCACCCTGCTCAACGGCCCCCACACCGTTCTCTCCCCCGTGGGCTATCTCAGCGGCCTGAACACCGTCCGCGAATGCGTCGAGGATCCCCTCATCGGACGCTACGTGCGCAAGGTGATGTTCGACGAGCTGCTCACGACCCTCGACCTGCCGAAGGATGAACTGGAAAAATTTGCCGGCGATGTGCTCGACCGTTTCGTCAACCCCTACGTCAAGCATTTCGTCACCAGCATCATGCTCAATTCCTTCCCGAAATACCGCACCCGCGACCTGCCGGGCGTGAAGATTTTCCTACAGCGCAAGGGGCACCTCCCCCAGGGGCTGGTATTCGGCCTGGCCGCCATCATCACCTACTACAGGGGCGGCAAGCGCGGTGAGGACACCATTACCCCCGCCGATGACCAGAAGATACTCGACCGCCTGACAGAGCTCTGGGCCACAGGCGACTGCCGCAAGGTAGCCGAGGGAGTGCTCGCCGAGAAGTACATCTGGGACGAGGACCTCAACGCAGTTCCCGGCCTGACCGACCTGCTTACAGCAGACCTGGAGAAGATAGCCGCCAAGGGCATGCGCGCCGCGGTAGAGGAAATCCTGTAGTGGCATAACTGCATTATGGACAGATACATAAAAATTAACTCAGCCGACAATGTGGCCGTAGCCGTACATCCCCTCTCCGCTGGAGAGACAGTCGGGGTGGACGGGCTGCAGCTCACCCTGTCGGAGGACATACCGGCAGGACATAAATTTGCCCTCAGGGACCTGCACACCGGAGACAATGTGATAAAATACGGCTTCCCGATAGGTCACCTGACCGCCGATGCCCCAGCAGGCACCCGCATCGACCACTCGAAGCTCAGGACCAATCTTGAAGGTCTGCTGGAATACACCTACACCCCAGCGCTTACTGAGATTCCGGAAGCAGAGAAAAAGCTTACATTCAAAGGTTTCCGCCGCAGCAACGGGAATGTAGGTATCCGCAATCAGATCTGGATCATACCCACCGTAGGCTGCGTGAACGGCACGGTGGAACGGCTCGAGGAACTGTTCCGCAAGGAAATTGAAGGCCAGGAGGGCAGCGTGGACGCCGTGGTGGCATTTCCCCACAACTACGGCTGCTCCCAGCTGGGCGACGACCATGAGAATACCCGCAAGATTCTCAGGGACATGGTCCTGCATCCCAATGCCGGCGGTGTACTGGTCGTAGGACTCGGCTGCGAGAACAACCAGATGAGCGCTTTCCGCGAACTGACCGGTCCCGTGGACTCCGCCCGTGTCCGCTTCATGGAGACTCAGAAAGTCGAGGGCGACGAGATAGATTACGGTCTGGAGCAGCTCCGCGGCATCTTTGAAGCCTGCCGCAATGACAGAAGAGAGGATGTGCCTGTATCTGAGCTTAAAGTGGGCCTCAAGTGCGGAGGCTCCGACGGTCTCTCCGGCATCACCGCCAATCCCCTCCTCGGCCTGTTCTCCGACTGGATTGTCTCTCAGGGAGGCACCACCGTCCTGACCGAGGTACCGGAGATGTTCGGTGCGGAAACCCTGCTGATGAACCGCTGCTGCGACCGCCCCACATTCGATTCGCTGGTATCCATGATCAACGACTTCAAGGAGTACTTTATCCGCAACGGCCAGCCTGTCTATGAGAACCCATCCCCGGGCAACAAGGCCGGCGGCATATCCACCCTGGAGGAGAAATCCCTGGGATGCACCCAGAAGTCCGGCAAATCCACTGTACACGGCATCCTCAAGTACGGTGACCGCCTGAGCATCAAGGGGCTGAACCTGCTCAGCGCTCCGGGCAACGACCTCGTGGCAGCTACTGCCCTCGCCTCTGCCGGATGCCAGATAGTGCTGTTCACGACCGGACGCGGCACTCCCTTCGGGACCTACGTGCCTACGATGAAGGTATCCACCAACACCCCGCTGGCCGAGCGCAAGCCGCTGTGGATAGACTTCAACGCCGGCGTGCTCGTAGAGGGCACATCCAGGGACGAGCTCCTGCAGAAGTTCATTCACTACGTGCTGAAGGTTGCCTCGGGCGAGCCGGTGAACAATGAGATGTCGGATTTCCGCGAGATTGCCATCTTCAAGTCCGGCGTCACCCTCTAAAAGCGTAATAAAAGGGCAAACTGCTGCGTTGTTTTCGGTATCACGGCTCAGTCATTTACGTTAAGTAAACTCCTTCGCCGTGAACCTCAACGCCTTGCATTTTGCCCCTTTTATTACGCTTTTAAAACAATGTAAAATACTTCGATGGCATCAACTACATTTTGTCGGGCAGATAGCTACTTTGTTAATTTATTGATAGGCAATGGATTGTCTTTTGAAAAGCCCGCCGTAAGGCTTTTCAAAACGCTTACGGCGGAGGCTTAAAATGTCAATTCACTTTCTTTCAAGTAGTTAGTAGACAGGCCATCATCCCTGGAAAATCTAGTCAGCATTCAAAGGCTGAAAAGGGCCGGCGGTTAGTAGTTGTCGATGTTGAGGGAAGTGAGTATGTCCATGTGCATGAAATTGTCCTTTCTCTCCGGGCGCTTGTGCTTTATGATATAGTCCGAAAGGGCCATTACCGCATTATAGGACTGAAGATCTGTGTGCTGACAGATAAGGACGCTTACGAGTCCTGCGCTCAGCGCACTGAGATTCTTTTCCAGGTTGTCGAAGCCGACTACGACCCGGTCCGGATCCGGATTCCGGGACAGGTAGTCCGACAGCAGGTGCACACGCGAGTTGAACATCACTATGTGACGTATTCCCGGATGGGCCTTGAAGAATGTGTTGAGCTGACGTTCAGTATCCTTGGGAGCCTGGGGGTCAATGAACAGATTATGGATCCCGCAGGAGGGATAGTGCTCGGCCATGTAGTCCAGGAAGCCTGAGCGGCGGTTGAGCGTAGGGTCGGACTGACGCATCTTGTCGCGTATAATCCTGACCACCAGTACACCTTTCAGCTGCTTGGGCGCAACCCGAAGAGTGAGCAGGCGGGCACAGAGATACCCGCTCTTGTACATGGGCATGCCGTAATATGCGAAATGTCCGTCATCCTCCAGCTTGGAGTCCACGTACACGTAGGGGATGCCGCGGAGGCTGAGGGCGTTCGCGAGAGTATAGGCGTCGTTCTTGAAAAAGGGAGGCAGCACTACCCCGGACGGATTGCTTTCCAGAAGCTGCATACCGGCCTTGCGGAACGACTCGGGACTGTACTGGTCGTACAGGAAAATCCGGGTCCGGATATTCATCGAGGCGATATTCTCCCCGCCTTTCTCAACCCCCTCGCGCACCAGATACCAGTAATCGTCCTTTATGCTGTCCGGCAGGATGCAGGCTATGACGTGCTCCTTACGCATGGCCAGCATGGAGGCGTAGACATTCGGCTCGTAGCCCAGCTCGTCTATGACCTGGCGTATTTTCTCCATGCTCTTGCGGGATACCCCGCCGCGGTCGTGCAGCACTCTGTCCACAGTTCCCTTGGACACACCGGCAAGCTTGGCCACATCGGATATTGTTATTTTCTTGTTGTCTTCTTCCATATAAAATACGTAATACAAGTCTTACGGTACAAAGATATGAAATAAATAGTGTTTTCTGAAAAAATTTTCGTGCACGTGCACGAAAATAAAAATAAATACGTATTTTTGTGAGCGGAAAACTAATCTATTAATTATGGCAAAAGTTGTTACTTTCGGAGAAGTGATGCTCCGTCTCTCGACCCCAGGATACCTGAGGTTCTCACAAGCAAAGCAGTTTGATGCTACTTTCGGCGGCGGCGAGGCCAATGTGGCTGTATCGCTTGCCAATTACGGAATAGACGTGCAGTTCGTAACCAGACTTCCTGAGAACGAAATCGCACAGAGCTGCGTACGTGACCTGCACTCCTACGGGGTGGGCACGGACTACTGCATCTACGGAGGAGACCGTCTGGGCATCTATTTCCTGGAGACAGGAGCGGTAACCCGCGGAAGCAAGGTCGTATATGACAGGGCACATTCATCCATTTCAGAGATACAGGCCGGGATGATAGACTGGGAGAAAGTGCTCGCCGGAGCCTCCTGGTTTCACTGGACCGGCATCACTCCCGCCATCAGCCAGGGCGCCGCTGACGCCTGCCTCGAGGCTGTCAGGACGGCCAACCGCCTCGGCGTAACGGTATCATGCGACCTGAACTACCGCAAGAATCTCTGGATGTACGGCAAGAAGGCCTCCGAGGTAATGCCCGCCCTCGTAGAGTGCTGCGACATCATCCTCGGCAACGAGGAAGACGCTGAGAAGGTCTTCGGCATCAAACCCGAGGGCTTCGATGCAGCCGCCACGGAGGGGAAGGTCAACGCAGCAGAGTTCGAGAGCGTATGCACACAGCTGATGCATAAGTTCCCCAGAGCTAAAAAAGTCATCATCACCCTGCGCGGCTCCATCAACGCCAACCACAACACCTGGGGCGGCGTCCTCTACGACGGACAGAAACTCTACACTTCCCCCCGCTACGACATCACCCACATCGTGGACCGCGTCGGCGGCGGTGACTCCTTCATGGGCGGCCTGATCTACGGCCTGCTCACATACACCGGAGACGACCAGAAGGCCCTGAACTTCGCAGTAGCCGCTTCCTGCCTGAAGCACACCATCTTCGGTGACTACAACCAGGTAACTGTCAAGGAGGTGGAGAACCTGATGAAGGGCGATGCCTCAGGACGTGTAAGCAGATAAATAAAAAAAAGAAGGAAAGACAATGGCAAGATTCAACAAGATACAGACCCTCACGGCCATGACCGGCACCGGCATGGTGCCCGTGTTCTACCACAGCGACATCGAGGTATGCAAGAAGGTCCTCAAGGCCTGCTATGAAGGAGGCGTAAGAGCCTTCGAGTTCACCAACAGAGGCGACTTCGCCCACGAGGTATTCGCCGAGCTTATGAAGTACAGCGCGAGGGAGTGCCCTGAGATGGTCCTCGGCGCCGGAACCGTAGTGGACGCCGGCACGGCCTCCCTCTACATCCAGATGGGTGCCAACTTCATCGTGGGTCCCCTCTTCAACCCCGACGTGGCCAAGGTCTGCAACCGCCGCTGCATCCCCTACTCTCCCGGCTGCGGCTCCGTAACCGAGATAGGCTTCGCTCAGGAGGCCGGCTGCGACCTGATCAAGGTATTCCCCGCCGGCAACGTAGGAGGTCCCTCGTTCGTCAAGAATGTACTTGCCCCCATGTCATGGAGCATGCTGATAGTAACGGGTGCGGTTGAGCCCACCAGAGAGAACCTGACCGAGTGGGTGAAAGCCGGAGTCAGCTGCGTGGGCATGGGATCCAAGCTCTTTCCCAAGGACGCCATAGCCGCCGGCGACTGGAGCCGCATCACCGCCCTTTGCCGCGATGCCCTGGGCTACATAGCCGAAGCGCGTGCCGCCAAGAAATAACTGAAACTAACCTTATACTGTATGAAAGAAGAATCCACAAGCAAAAAACTCATGACCAACTGGAGGTGGTGGATGTGCGTGCTGCTCTTCCTGGCCACGACAGTCAACTACATGGACCGTCAGGTCCTGTCCCTGACCTGGAAGGACTTCATCGCTCCCGAGTTCCACTGGACAGACAGTGACTACGGCACCATCACCGGCATCTTCTCCATAGTCTACGCTATCTGCATGCTCTTCGCAGGCAAGTTCGTGGACTTCATGGGCACCAAGAAAGGCTACCTCTGGTCCATCGGAGTATGGTCCGCCGGAGCATGCCTCCATGCCATCTGCGGCTGGGCCACCGTCCATATCGAGGGATTTGAGAACGCCGGCGCGATGACAGCAGTCGAGAACGGCTCGGCAGCCGCCCTGGCCATAGCCTCCACCAGTGTCTGGCTCTTCGTAGCGGCCCGCTGCATCCTTGCCCTCGGCGAGGCAGGCAACTTCCCCGCCGCCATCAAGGTGACAGCCGAGTACTTTCCCAAAAAGGACCGTGCCTTCGCCACCTCGATATTCAACTCCGGAGCATCCATCGGCGCCCTCGTGGCCCCCGCCACCATTCCCCTCCTCGCCCAGTTCTTCAAGGACCGCGGCGTGGGCGGCGGCTGGGAGATGGCCTTCATCATCATCGGAGCCCTCGGCTTCATCTGGATGGGCTTCTGGGTGTTCATGTATGACAAGCCCGAGAAATCCAAGCACGTCAGCAAAGCCGAGCTGGAATACATCCACCAGGACGACGCCGAAGACTCAAAGGCAGCCGTATCCGCCGCTGCGGAGAAAGACGAACTGAAGATACCCTTCTGGAAATGCTTCACCTACCGTCAGACCTGGTCCTTCATCGTGGGCAAGTTCTTCACCGACGGAGTGTGGTGGTTCTACCTGTTCTGGGCTCCCGCCTATTTCTCGGACACATACGGGTACGCCTCCAGTTCCAGCCAGGCCATCACCTTGATATTCACCCTCTACGCTATCGTAACCGTGCTTTCCATCTTCGGAGGCTACTTACCTAAACTGTTCGTAGAGAAAAAGGGAATGAACCCCTATAACGGCCGTATGCTGGCCATGCTCATCTTCGCCTTCTTCCCCCTGTTCGCCCTCTTCGCCCAGCCCCTCGGAGGCATCTCCGCATGGTGGCCCGCAGTAATCATCGGACTTGCGGGAGCAGGACACCAGGCATGGTCCGCCAACCTCTTCTCCACCATCGGAGACATGTTCCCCAAGTCGGCCATAGCCACCATCACCGGTATCGGCGGCATGGCGGGCGGCGTGGGTTCCTTCCTGATCAACAAAGGAGCCGGCGCCCTCTTCACCCACTCGGAGGAGCTCGGCGAGGCATTCACCTTCCTGGGATTCAGCGGCAAACCTGCAGGGTACATGATAGTCTTCTGCATCTGCGCCGTAGCTTACCTGATAGCATGGGCCATCATGAAGACCCTCGTGCCCAAGTACAAACCCATCGAGAAATAAAACCGATAAAACGTCTGATCATCATACATCCCCAGGCCTGCCGCTTCCGCACGCGGCCGGCCTTTTTTATCTGAAATTGCAATCATGAACCCCAAAGCAAACCCCGCAGCATGTATCCAGGGAGCCGCCGTTGCCGCCTTGATATCCCTGATATTCTCCTTCACCGCCTCTGCTCAGAGCAGGACGGACGCGCCCGATTCCGCCGTTTCATACGGAGTCAGCGGCTTCATGCCAGCGTTCTATACACAGATGAAGTCTTCCCTCACCTGGCCCATGGCATGGGAGCATTCCGGATACAGGGACTTTTGCCTGTGGAAGGACACCGCACGGAACATTGTCTTGGAGTGCCTGGAGAACATTCCTCCCGCACCGGCGTCCTTTGACATGGAGATTGCCGCCTCGGAACAGCGCGAGGGCTATACGGCCCTGAAAATACAGTTCAATGTATCTGAGTGGTGCCGCGTACCCGCCTATCTGCTGGTGCCCGAAGGAGACGGGCCATTTCCGGCGGTGCTGATGCTCCATGACCACGGAGCGCACTTCACCATCGGCAAAGAGAAGCTGATAAGGCCGTTCGGTGTATCCGACAGGATAATGGAGGATGCGGAGGCATGGACTGAAAAATGCTACGACGGAGTGTTCATCGGGGATTATTTCGCCCGGAACGGATTCGTAGTGCTGGCCGTCGATGCCCTGTTCTGGGGCGAGAGAGGGAGACTGGAGGGAGCCGACTACGATGTTCAGCAGGCTCTGGCCTCCAATCTGCTGCAGATGGGCGGATCCTGGGGGGGAATCATCACCGCGGATGACATGCGCAGTGCCGACTTCCTGGCCTCGCTGGACTGCGTGGACCCTGCCCGTACAGGTTGCCTGGGATTCTCTATGGGAGCTTACCGATCGTGGATGCTGGCAGCTGTAAGTGAACAGATCGCAGTCTCCGCATCCGTCTGCTGGATGAACACTACCGAGTACCTGATGACGATGAGCAACAACCAGAACAAGGGCGGGTCGGCTTATTCGATGATTGTACCCGGACTGCGGCGTTACATGGACTACCCCCACACAGCCGTCCTGGCCTGTCCCCGTCCGGCCCTGTTCTTCAACGGCAGCCGCGACAAGCTGTTCCCTGTCGAGGGAGTGAAGGACGCCTACACAGTCCTGCGCCAGGCATGGAAGGACAACGGAGCATCAGACCGTCTGGTCACCAAAATCTGGGACGAGACGCACTTCTTCAACCGGCAGATGCAGGAAGAGACACTCGTTTTCTTCCAAAAATGGCTGTAGCAGGCCTCATACGCTGCCGTCACTGCTGGCATGCTTTTGGATAGGACAGATTGCATCATGACAGATACAAAACAGGCCATCATCAAGAAAGAGAAGATTGCGTCCGAGTCCGACGGACTGGAGATCAGCATCCTGCTGTGCGGACCCGCCGCCGGTACGCCCAAGGGCATAGTTCAGATAGTGCACGGAATGTGCGAGCACAAGGAGAGGTACATCCCGTTCATGGAATACCTGGCGGCCAACGGATTCTTCAGCATCATACACGACCACCGCGGACACGGGGAATCGGTGCGCTGCTCCGAAGACCTCGGATATTTCTACGATGGAGGCTGGACGGCCATGATAGACGACATCAAGGCTGTCACGGGAAGGGTCAGGATGGAGCATCCCGACCTGCCGCTGATTCTCCTCGGGCACAGCATGGGCTCGATGGCTGTACGCTCATTCGCAAAACGTTACGACGACATGATCTCGGGCCTGATAGTCTGCGGAAGTCCCAGCCGCAACAGCGGAGCCGGTATCGGGAAGCTGGTGGCCAGGCTCTATGCCGCGCGGGCCGGGGAAAAATGCCGCCCGAAGATCATCCAGACCCTCGCCTTCGGCTCGTTCAACCGCCGCTTCCGGCACGAAGGCTCGCCCAACGCCTGGGTCTGCTCCGACCCCGAGATCGTACGCAACTACGACGCCGATCCTCTGTGCAACTTTCAGTTCACGGCCCACGGCTTCCTCAACCTCTTCACCATCATGCAGGACGCCTACAGCATCTCCGGATGGAGGCCCCGCAACCCCTCCATGCCCGTACTCTTCATCTCCGGCGAGGATGACCCCTGTCTGCTGAGCCCCAAGAAATTCCGCCAGGCCGTCCGCACCATGCAACGGGCCGGCTACACGGACGTGCGGTCCCGCCTCTACCCCTCCATGCGCCACGAGATACTCAACGAGAAGGGAAAGGAGGCAGTCTGGGAGGATGTCCTGACTTTCTGCAAAGGCCTCGTAGACTGAACCTGACACGTTCTAGTCAAAAATAACTTGCTAAAAACCCGACACCTTCCTAATTTTGCACGGATTTAGGAAAAATGTTAGGAACTATTGTCAATACCTCGTGCATCATCGCCGGCAGCCTGCTCGGAAGCCTGGCCCGGAAGGCCATCAAGCCCGAGTACCGGGACGCTCTGTACAACGCGATGGGACTGGCCGCCCTCCTCCTCGGGACGGGCGCCTTCGTCTCCAACATTTCCAAGAGCGAATACCCTGTCCTGTTCATCGCCAGTCTGGCCATAGGCTCGCTGACAGGTACGGTACTGAAGATTTCAGACCGGTTCAACGGACTGGTCTCCAGGTACTCGAAATCGCGGCTGGCCGAAGGCCTCTCCACCGGCATCCTGCTCTACTGCATCGGCACCCTGTCGATGGTCGGTTCGGTGATGAGCGCCCTGTACGGGGACAATACCTATCTGTTCACCAACGCCATGCTCGACCTCGTGACATCCACTGTCCTGGCCAGCACCTACGGCATAGGCATGGTCCTGGCAGCCCCGGTGCTCTTTCTCTTCCAAGGGTCGATATACCTGGTCACCTCTCTGGCCGGTGACGTCATTTCCGACAGCCTGATGTGCGAGATATCGATAGTCGGCGGAGTCCTCATCGCCAGCTCCGGACTCTCCATCCTCGGCATCAAGGACTGCAGGACCCTCAACATGCTGCCGGCCCTGCTCGTACCCGTACTGTTCTACATTGTCAAGTCGTTTTTTTAGAATATGAGCCAGCATTTCGGAGAGATCATCTCACTCATCGTCGCCGTCTCCTGGACCCTCACGGCACTGAGTTTCGAATACGCCAGCAAGAAAGTAGGCTCCCTGTCTCTCAACATCATCAGGCTGATCATGGCCATGGTGATGCTCGGAATCTTCCTGCTTGCCGTCACCGGCTCGCCCTTTCCCGTCAATGCAGGAGGGGCCGCCTGGCTGTGGCTCGCCCTCTCCGGCCTCGTCGGATACGTCTTCGGAGACTTCTGCCTATTCAACTCCTATGTGGTCATCGGCTCCCGCCTCGGCCAGCTGTTCATGACCCTCGCCCCGCCTACAGCCGCCATCGCCGGCTACTTCTTTTTAGGACAGAAGATGTCTCTGACAGCCATTGCCGGCATGCTGGTCTGTGTAGCCGGTATCGGCATCTCGATTCTCGGCAGGACGGACTCTGAAAATACTGGCCAAGAGGACACAACAGACAAGACATATCATGCAGACCACGACAGCAGTAAAAGACGTCACGGGCATGCCTCAGGACACTACCGCAAACCGCACGGACTGCACCATCATCACAGAATCGGCATCAATCTACCGCTGAAAGGCGTGCTCTTCGGCATCGGAGCCGGCATCGGCCAAGGCGTCGGTCTGGTACTCAGCAAGATAGGCATGAACCACTACATGGAGGCCGCCCCGCCCGTCACCGACCTGGACAACCTCGTCATCCCCTTCGCCTCCACCCAGATACGCGCCATCGCCGGCCTGGCCGGTTTCCTGATCATCATGTTCCTGCAGAAAAAGGGCCGGAGCCTGCTCGCCTCCTTCAAGGACGTAAAATCCATGGGCGCCGCCACCGGCACCTTTTTCGGCCCCTTCCTCGGCGTTTCCCTCTCCCTGCTCGCCGTCAACTACACCGAAGCCGGCATCGCCTCCACCATCATGGCCCTCACCCCCATCCTCATCATCCTCCCTTCCAAGCTCATCTACAAGGAGAAAGTAACCGCCAGACAGGTCATCGGAGCCGTCATCAGTGTCACGGGAGCGTCGCTGTTCTTCATCTGAGCAGAGCGTCTGCATAAGCAGACTGAATAGAAAAATTTCATAATTTTGCACTCACCCACTCACTTATGATGATGACGAAATTCCCAACAATCTGCCTGACGATTCTGTTCTGCATTTCCGCCAGTATCTGCGCGGCACAGAGCAAGGACACAACTGCCTGCTTGAAGCTGGAGGAGACGATGCAGGCCGGGAAAGAGGATGCCGGGCGCAGGATTGAGGAGACCGGACGCATGATAGAGGAAGTGCAGGAGAAGGTCGTCCGGCAGAAGAAGGCCATGACCGCGTACCGGAAAGCCCTGGACCCGAAAGTACGGACGAGGAGAGTCATCGGTTGGACTGCCGCTGCGGTACTCATCACCGCGCTGCTCTCTGCAATGACTGTCATCATGAGGAAAAAATACGGAAACAGTACCGCATCCCCCGTATCAGATCAGGAGCGGAAAAAGATAGAGGAAATGACCGCCCTTCTGACAGGCCTGCTCTCCGAAAAGGACCCGGAAAGCGGAATTTCCAAGGAGAACTGCGCACGCCTGAAAAAGATGGCCGGAGACAAGCGCAGCCTCATCTCCGCCGTACTGAGCTCCTACCGTATAACCCACCCGGAGTTTATCTCCGTACTTCAGAGCCACGGCCTCACCGATGAGGAGACCGGATACTGCTGTCTTTACGCCGCGGGGCTCAACGGCAAGGATATCTCGTTCCTGCTCAACAACGGAGGCCGCAGCCACTACAACACCGCCAGCCGGATACGGGCCAGGCTCGGCCTGCGGGAAAGCGACACGAACCTCAGCATCTATATCCGCAGCCTGCTCGCAAACTGCGACAGGGACAGCAAATGACCGCCGGCCGTGAAAGATGAAACTTTTCCATAACGCACGTCTGACAATCAACGATTTGCATCCTTAAAAATTAAACTTTTCATGTTGTGATTAAACTTTATTCCCTCCATTTTTGGGATAAAAACCGATCACCATGAAACCCATTTTACTCACCGTTCTCAGAACTTCAGTCCTGTTGCCCCTCCTATGCATATCCGCTCTGCCGGCATATCCCCAGGACACCTCCGAATCCACACTCCAGGACACCCTGACCCTCGAAGAAGCCGTTGTCATCGCCCGCCGCACCCGCCACCAGGCCGACGGCTACACTGTAAACCTGCGCTCCTCCGACATTGTCAGGGGCAAAACCACTTCGGACGCCCTTGTATTCCTGCCGGGTGTCAGCCGCCAGGGCTCCGTCTACAGAATCAGCGGCATCGATGTCAGCGAGATCTACGTGGACGGAATGAAACTCACGAGTTTCGACGAGCTGGACAACATCCCGGCGGACAGAATCGACAAGGTCCGGGTCAATTACCTCGCAGGGCTCAGCCAGAACGCCTCCGTCAGCGGCGGCACCATCGAAATCACCCTGAAACGTATTCCGGAAGGCGGCTACTCCGGCAGCGTCTCCGCCATGGGAGGCTATGCCAATTACGGAGGTCTGGGCAATGCAGGAATGCTCTTCCAGGCCCGCTACGGCGCGACCAGCATCTACAACAGCCTCACCGTCAACGGCGGAGCAATGAAGGAGCGCGGCCTGCAGAGCACCCTGACCTCCGGCGGCGGGCTGCTTTCCGAAAAAGACGAACTAACCTCTTCTCCGTTCTGGGGCATTCAGGACCGTCTCAGCATCAATCAGGAAATCAACAGAAGGAACAATATCGGGTTCAGTTACTATGCAGGATGGAGCCGTTCCTCCACAGAGACCGCAACACGCGCAGGCTCCGTCTCCACCTCCATGCTCAACAACAGCGGACGACTGACCCAGGAGGCCACTCTCAAGTACTCCTCGGTATTCAATGACCGCGGCACATCCATGACCGTCACCGCCGACTGGCTCAACCGCAGCCTGTCCACCGAATACCTCTATACATCGGGACAGGAACCGTCCCGGCAGCAGGAGCAGTCCGCGCAGGAGAGCCGGAACAACATGCTGAAACTGGCAGCCGATTTTTCCGACCCTCTGTCAGAAAAATTGGAACTGGAATACGGAGCCTCGGCCCAGTACATCACCTCCACGTATGCTCCCGAAACCGCGTCAGAAGGATTCCTGAGCAGCAGCATCCCTACCCGGACCAGGGCCTTTACCCCGCTCGCCCATGCCTCCATCTCCGGAAAATTGTGGAGAATCCAGTACAGCGCCGGCCTGAACCTCCAGATGAACTGGATAGAATACTCCCCTCTCGACGGCAGCACTTCCAGAAACATCCAGTGGGGCATCAACCCCTCCGTCCAGTTCCGTATGCCTCTGGACAGCCGCGGACGTTTCTCCATGAGACTGAACTACAGGCATCAGCTCGACAACATCCCGTATGACGCCATCTCCACCACCGTCCGCTGGACCGACCCCTGGCATTATTCCGTCGGCAATCCGGACCTGATCGCCCCTACCCACGACCGCATCATGCTAGGCCTCTCCCTTTTCGGAGATATCCTGACGCTGCAGGGCTCCTACACTCATTCCCGCAACTCCATTTACTGGGATAACCACGCCGACCCCGACTCTCCCGACATTTTTTACGAGACCCCTGTCAATCTCCCCCGCCGCAACTCCTACGGCCTCAACGCCGAGCTCAACCTCAACCCTCTCAAGCCGTGGCGGATGAAACTCTCCGCCGAATACACCTTCAACGTGGAAAACAGCACCATCGGCGGGATTACCTACAGGGGCACGAACCTACACCAGTTCTACATGCTACTCAACCAGCTCAGCTTCAAGAGCTGGGGAACGGCCATCAACGCAGTCTACGAACCTTCGTTCCGTACATTCGGGTACACCTACCACTCAGTGTACACGGTCAATCTCCAAGTGTACAAGACATTCCTGGACGGTCGGTTCAGGGTGGCCCTGTCCGGTAACGTCGCGGGAAAACGCCGCCGGATAGACCGTACGGTCGGCGACCGGATCATCACCCACTCCTACACGACACCCGCGCAGACCGCCACGCTGTCCGTCTTCTGGTCCTTCTCAGGAGGCCGGAAAGTCAGTGTTCGCAGGGTCAGCGGCAGTCAGAGTTACGAGGAGATAGTCAATGAACGGTGACATTCCTCAAGAGATTTTTTCGAAAGAAATCTTTTCAGCAGGAAGGTAAGAAAATATGGGAAAGTATAGAACTTGCCATTATAACCGATGTTCTTATACCCAAGCTTTATGCCATACTTTATGTCCGGATACCGCACGTCCTCAGTCAGTTTGTTAAGTGAAAGCGTCGCTCCGTCTTTTGCCTTAACTTCTACAGGAACCAGCGAATCCGCATCTCTGATAAAAAAATCCATTTCAAGGGAAGGCTTGTCACTGTTATAGTAGAAAAGCCTGTATCCCTGCTTTACAAGCATATCACCCACGATATTTTCGTAAACAGCACCTTTATATGTTCCGAGATTCCTATTTGCCCTCAAATCCTCCTGAGCCTCCTCGTCAAGCGACGCGACCAAAAGACCCGTA
>DHKFR23501__coassemble_1104_pt1 | contig 14551 bp, 15 predicted proteins | sample DHKFR23501__metabat2_low_PE_038 | metagenome-assembled genome bin DHKFR23501
ATAATGACTGAAGAAGTCATATCTGTGAGATTCTTTAAATCTATTACGGGAGTCAAGGGACTGTATGAGATACGCATAGAAGAGGGTGGCAATATTTATAGGATTTTCTGTTGTCTTGATGAGGGATATCTAGTGATATTGTTGAGTGCTTTTCAGAAAAAGACACAGAAGACACCTGGAAAAGAGATTGAAAGAGCTGTGAGGATAATGAATGAGTACTACAGTAGGAAAGATAAAATACATGAAAATGACAGATAGTGAATTGAAAGCACTTGGATGCACCGATATAGAGGAGATGATCTCAGAGGATTTTGGAGTTCCCGGGACGGATGAGCGAGAGGCTTTTGACCGGGAGGCGGAGGCATTTATCCTGGCGGAGCGTCTGAAGGAGGAACGCCGTAAGGCCGGTCTGACGCAGGAGCAGCTGGCGGCGAAGATAGGCACGAAGAAGTCCTATATCTCCCGCATCGAGAACGGGAAGACGGACGTGCAGCTCTCGACCCTTTTCAAGATATTCCAGGGGCTGGGCAAGCGGGTCAGCATCACCATACTTTGACATTGCCGGAAAGCTTAGCACATTTTTTGCAAATCTTCCAAGGAATTCCATATCTTTGTAAGTTGTACAAAAAATGTTTTTAGATGGCATCATTTAATGGATTAATGAAGAAACTGTTCGGCTCCAAGGCGGACAGGGATATGAAGGAGATCAAACCTATTCTGGACAAGGTCCTGGCGGCTTATGACCGTATCGACAAGCTTTCGGATGACGGGCTCAGGGCCGAGACAGACAGGATCAAAGAAGTGATTCATAATAAAATAGCGGCAGACGAGGAACGGAAGAAGTCTCTCCGTGCCCAGCTTGAGGACGTCACCATCGCCGTCGAGAAAAAGGAGGCGCTGGCCACAGAGGTGGACAAGCTTACCAAGAAGATCGACGAGGAGATAGAGGAAGTGCTCAACGAGGTGCTGCCCGACGCTTTCGCTGTGATGAAGTCTACTGCCCGCAGGTTCAAGGGGCAGGAGGTCATCGAGGTTACCGCCACCGACATGGACCGCGAGTTCAGCGCAAAGCATGATTACGTCAGGATCGAGGGGGACAAGGCCTATTGGAGCCATACCTGGATGGCCGGCGGCAACCCTATCACCTGGGACATGGTTCATTATGACGTGCAGCTCATCGGCGGTATCGTCCTGCATCAGGGCAAGATAGCCGAGATGGCCACCGGTGAGGGAAAGACTCTCGTGGCTACTCTGCCTGTTTTCCTGAATGCGCTGGCCGGCAAGGGTGTCCATGTGGTAACCGTGAACGACTACCTCTCCAAGCGAGACTCCGAGTGGATGGGCCCTCTCTACCAGTTCCACGGCCTGAGAGTTGACTGCATCGACAAGCATCAGCCCAACTCGGCCGCGCGCCGCGCCGCATACCGTGCCGACATCACATTCGGAACCAACAACGAGTTCGGTTTCGACTACCTCCGCGACAACATGGCCATCGACCGCAGCGACCTCGTGCAGCGAAAGCATCACTACGCGATAGTCGACGAGGTGGACTCGGTGCTCATCGACGATGCCCGTACACCTCTTATTATATCCGGCCCCGTGCCCAAGGGCGACGACCAGCAGTTTGCCGAGTACAAGCCTTATGTCGAGCGCCTCTACAACGCTCAGAAACAGCTTGTCACTAAGCTCCTTACCGATGCAAAGAAGCTCATCGCCGAAGGAAAGGAGACCGAGGGCGCCAAACTCCTGCTGCGTGCCCATAAGGGACTGCCCAAGTACAACCCCCTGATCAAGTTCCTCTCCGAACCGGGTATGAAGCAGCTCCTGCAGAAGACAGAGAACTTCTACATGCAGGACAACAACAAGCAGATGTACCTGATTACCGATGATCTTTATTTCGTAATCGAGGAGCAGACCAAGACCGTCGAGATGACCGACAAGGGCAATGACCTTATCGCAGCCAGCGTATCCGACGAGAAGTTCTTCATCCTTCCCGACATAGGCAGTGAGATCGCCGAACTGGAGAAAGAAAACATCACTCCGGAGGAAAAGCAGGCCAGGAAGGCGGCTCTTCTGGCCGACTACGCACTCAAGTCCGAGCGTGTCCACACCGTCACCCAGCTGCTCAAGGCCTACGCCATGTTTGAGCGCGATGTGGAGTACGTGGTGATGGACAACAAGATCAAGATCGTCGACGAGCAGACCGGACGTATCCTCGAGGGACGCCGCTACTCCGACGGACTGCACCAGGCCATCGAGGCCAAGGAGAACGTGAAGGTCGAGGCCGCCACCCAGACCTTCGCCACCATCACCCTCCAGAACTATTTCAGGATGTACCACAAGCTGGCCGGTATGACCGGTACCGCCGAGACAGAGGCCGGCGAGTTCTGGTCCATCTACAAGCTGGACGTGGTGGTCATCCCCACCAACCGTCCCGTTATCCGCAAGGATGAGGACGACATCATCTATAAGACCAAGAAAGAGAAATACAACGCTGTCATAGCCCGTATCGTGGAACTGACCGAGGCCGGACGTCCCGTACTGGTCGGCACCACCTCGGTCGAGATTTCCGAGCTGCTCAGCAGGATGCTCAAGCTCCGCGGCATAAAGCACAACGTGCTGAACGCCAAGCAGCACGCCCGTGAGGCCGAGATCGTGGCCCACGCCGGAGAGGCCTCGACGGTGACTATTGCCACCAACATGGCCGGCCGTGGTACCGATATCAAGCTCGGCCCCGGAGTCAAGGACGCCGGCGGACTCGCCATCATCGGTACCGAGCGTCACGACAGCCGCCGTGTCGACCGTCAGTTGCGAGGACGTGCCGGACGTCAGGGAGACCCCGGTTCTTCAGTATTCTACGTGTCCTTCGAGGACAACCTTCTCCGTCTCTTCGGCGGAGAGCGCATGGCCTCCATGGTCGACAAGATGGGCCTCAAGGAGGGTGAGCCCCTGCAGCATTCCATGCTCGCCAGCTCCATCGAGAGGGCTCAGCGCAAGGTCGAGGAGAACAACTTCGGTATCCGTAAGCGCCTCCTGGAATACGACGACGTGATGAACTCCCAGAGGGAGGTGATCTACAACAAGCGCCGCAACGCTCTCTACGGCGAGCGTATCGACGTGGACGTGATGAATATGATCGGGGACTGCTGCGAGGTGCTGGCTGACCGTTCCGAGAACATGGAATACGATGATTTCAAGCTCGAGGTGATGAAGCTCCTGTCGATCGACCCGTCCATCGACGCCGAGTTCTACAGGAACGCTTCCCGCGACAAGATATCGGAAGCCCTCAATGCGCAGATCCGCGGGGAGTATGCCCGCCGCAGTGAAGCCATGGTGGCCCAGGCATGGCCTATCATCAAGACTATCTACGAGCGTCAGGGGCAGCAGTTTGAGAATATCGCCGTGCCCGTCGGGGACGGTACCAAGGTCATGCGCGTGATTCTCAATCTCAAGAGGGCCTACGAGACAGAGGCCCGCGAGCTGGTGCGTGCTGTAAGCAAGACCATCACCCTGATAATGATAGACGAGGCGTGGAAGGAGCACCTCAGGGACATGGATGACCTCAAGCAGTCGGTGCAGAACGCCACATATGAGCAGAAGGATCCTCTGCTTATCTATAAGTTCGAGAGCTTCAATCTCTTCAAGGGTGTCATAGAGCGGATCAGCCGCGAGGTGATCAAGTTCCTCCTCCGGGCCAGCATCCCCGTCAGGGAGAATGCGCCCCAGAACGTCCGTGAGCCGGAGCGCCGCCGTACCGACATGAGCCGCATGAACACCTCCAGGACCGATATGGTCACCAACGGCGGACAGCCCAAGAGCAACGCACCCGTCCACGTGGAGAAGAAGGTCGGCCGTAACGATCCCTGTCCGTGCGGTTCAGGCAAGAAGTACAAGAATTGTCACGGAAGATTAGAAAACAACTAAAATTCAACGATATGGATAGATTTGACATAATAGTGGTAGGCTCCGGTCCCGGAGGTTACGTCGCAGCGGTCCGCGCCGCTCAGCTTGGCAAGTCCGTAGCAGTCATCGAACGTTCAGAGATAGGCGGTATCTGCCTCAACTGGGGCTGTATCCCGACCAAGGCCCTGCTCAAGAGCGCTCAGGCATATACTTACGCCTGTCATGCGGCGGAGTACGGCTTTGAGGCCACTGACGTCAAGGCCGACCTGGACAAGATGGTCGCCCGCAGCCGCGGTGTCGCCGCCCAGATGTCCAAGGGCGTGGAATTCCTCATCAAGAAGAATAAGATAACTCTCCTCCGCGGCGAGGCTGTACTCAAGAGCGGCCATACCGTTGAGGTCAATGACTTCGAGGCCGGAACCCGGACTGTTTATGAGGCTGACCACATCATCCTCGCAGTAGGTTCCAGGGCCAATTCCCTGCCTTTTGCTCCCATAGACGGCGAGCGCATCATCTCCTACCGTCAGGCACTCGTGCCCGACAAGCTCCCCAAGAGCCTGGCAGTCATAGGCTCCGGCGCCATAGGCAGCGAATTTGCATTCTTCTACCGCAGTCTCGGAGTGGAGGTATATCTCATTGAATATCTGGACCGCATCCTTCCCCTGGAAGATGATGACGTGTCGGCGCAGATCAGCCGCTCGTTCCGCAAGGCCGGCATCAAGGTGATGGCATCAGCGCAGGTCAAGAGCGTAGACACCGCCGGAGAGCTGTGCCGTCTGACAGTCGAGACCAAGAAAGGCACCGAGTACATCGAGGCCGAGACCGTACTTTCCGCAGTGGGTGTGATACCCAACACCGATTCGATCGGACTCGAAGAGGTGGGTGTGGAGATGGTCCGCGGCCGCAAGATAAAGGTGGACGAGTACTACCGCACCAACGTGGAGGGCGTCTACGCCATCGGAGACATCATCCCGACCCAGGCCCTGGCCCACGTTGCCTCGGCCGAGGGTATCTGCTGCGTCGAGGCCATCTGCGGTCTCAATCCTAAGCCGATCGACTACGGCAACATACCCGGCTGCACCTACGTCACCCCCGAGGTGGCTTCTGTCGGCATGACCGAGAGGGCCGTCAAGGAGGCCGGCATAGAGTACAGGGTCGGCAAGTTCTTTTTCCTCGCCTCGGGCAAGGCTACGGCCGCAGGGGAGAAGGACGGTTTCGTGAAGCTCATCATAGATTCCGCTACGGACAGGATTCTCGGAGCCCATCTTGTGGGAGCCAATGTCACTGAGATGATCTCCGGCATCGTCGCCGGCCGCAATGTCGGTATGACAGCCTCGGACCTGATTCATTCAGTCCATCCTCATCCCACTATGAGCGAGGCTATTATGGAGGCTGCCGAGGCTTCCCACGGACATTGTGTTCACCAGTAAAAACATAAGGACATGGCGAAAAATGAGATAATACCGCAGACTGCCGAGCTCAGCAGGATATCCAAGGGTACGAGGATGACCGGTCTGATGACCTCTTCCGCGGACATCCGCATCGACGGCACATTTGACGGAACGGTGTACACCAAGGGCAAGCTGGTAATCGGCGAGGCCGCCAATATCAAGGGCAGCATATATGCCCAGAGCTGTGATATCTGGGGCCATATGGAAGGCGATATCTTCATCGAGGATATCGTCAATTTCAAGGCCAATTCCAATTTCAAAGGCAACCTGAAGACTCCCAGGCTCAGCATTGAGGTCGGGGTAGTGTTCAACGGCACGTGCAGCATCATCTCCAAGGAAGAATACAGCAAGCACCTCCATGAGGTGCCGGAGCTCAACAAGGAGGCGGCACCCAAGCCCGCTGCAAAATAAGCGGAGCCTTATCTGCTATTCTATCGTATCCTTGATTTTGTATTCGTTCCGTGTGGCGCTGTTCCGCGAGACCAGCTCCCCGAGGAAACCGGTGAGGAAGAGCATGAAGCCCACGAGGATGGCGACGAGCGCCAGGTAGAAGAGGGGCTGGTCGGTGACGGAGCGGAATCTCAGGCCCTGGACCTGGGCAGCGACCTTGTCGATGATCAGCCAGAGGGCGATGACGAAGCCGATGAGGAAGGATACGATGCCCCAGACTCCGAAGATGTGCATGGGTTTCTTGCCGAAGCCGGAGAGGAACCATATCGTCATCAGGTCGAGGAAGCCGTTGAAGAAACGGCTCATTCCGAATTTGCTCTTCCCGTATTTGCGCTTGCGGTGCACCACCACCTTCTCCCCGATGCGGGTGAAGCCTGCATTCTTGGCGATGTAGGGGATGTAGCGGTGCATGTCGCCGTAGACCTCGATTTCCTTTACCACTTCGCCGCGGTAGGCCTTGAGGCCGCAGTTCATGTCGTGCAGCTTGAGGCCGGTGACCTTGCGGGCGGTAAAGTTGTAGATCTTCGAGGGTATGTTCTTGGTGAGGGTGTTGTCGTGGCGGACCTTCTTCCAGCCTGAGACGAGGTCGTAGCCGTCCTCGCGGATCATGCGGTAGAGCTCGGGAATCTCGTCGGGACTGTCCTGCAGGTCGGCGTCCATGGTGATGACCACCTCGCCTGCGGCCTCGCGGAAGCCTGTCTGCAGGGCGGCTGACTTGCCGTAGTTGCGGCGGAAGCTGTAGGCACGGATATGGGGATTGACATCGGAGAGCTCTTTAATCGTGTCCCATGACCCGTCATCGCTGCCGTCGTCTATCATGAGTATCTCGTACTCGATGCCTGCAATGGGGGAGCCGGCTATCGCCCGGTCTATCCACTCTGTCAGTTCGCGGAGGGACTCGTTCTCATTGTAGAGGGAAATAACAATCGAAAGATCCATGGGCGGTTATTCTTCAGTGTCGTTGTCGCTGGGCTGGGTATCCTGGTTGCTGAAAGGATTGGAGTCATTCTTCTTGGCGATGCCCGCAACTATTGCACAGACGATCAGGCCGCAGATGATGCATCCTATGAACTGGGAAAGAATCAGGATTACCGGCATCGAGCGGGACAGGGCATCATAGTCGAGCATGCCCGCTACACCCATTGACTCGTAGGTGGCAAAAATCTGGTCGAGCAGCTCGGTGAGCGATCCTGGAAGGAAAACGGTGTATGTCAGCAGCACAAAGAGGGTGCAGACCACCGCGGAAAGGGAGCAGACAGCCATACCGTATCCGTAGGACTGCCCGTAGCTGACGTAGTTCCAGGCTTCGGCGTTGCGCTTCATGGCATAGTATACGATGTAGACGGATGCGCAGAATTTTATGGCGCTCAGGATGGTGTTGAGGAAGCCGGGGAGCTCGAAGAGACTTGTGACAAGGTTTATCACGACGGAGACACTTGCGAGTATCAGACCGTATTTGGCGGCTTCGGACCAGTTAAGTTTGTAGTTCATTGTGGAAAATGTTGGATTTGACTGCAAATTTAGTAATTTTGCAGTTTGGAAAAACAACAAGGAACCGAAAATTTATCCTATTATGATAGATATCAGATTTCCTGACGGCAGTGTCAGAAGCTACGAGAAGGGCATCACCCCTTATCAGATTGCGGAGCAGATCTCTCCGCGCCTTGCAAGTGAGGTACTTGCAGCATCATTCAACGGAAAGGTAATAGACCTTGAGCTTCCCCTGAACGAGAGCGGAGAGCTCAAGCTGCACAAATGGGAGGACCAGGAGGCCAAGTCCACGTTCTGGCACTCGTCGTCCCACCTGATGGCCGAGGCTCTGGAACTGCTCTATCCCGGCATCAAGTTCGGTATCGGTCCTTCGATCGAGAACGGATTCTACTATGACGTGGATCTGGGAGACAGGACCATCACTGAGTCGGACCTCAAGAAGATCGAGGACAAGATGATCGAGCTGGCCCGCCAGAAACAGCATTTCGTACGCAAGGAAGTGTCCAAGGCCGAGGCTATGGACACCTATACGAAGAAAGGCGACGAGTACAAGTGCGACCTTATCGGAGGTCTCGAGGACGGTACCATCACTTTCTATACCAACGGCAGCTTCACCGACCTGTGCCGCGGACCTCATCTGAGGGACACCTCGGTCATCAAGGCCGTCAAGCTGACCTCCATCGCCGGAGCCTACTGGAGAGGCGACGAGCACAACAAGATGCTCACCCGTATCTACGGCATCACCTTCCCCCAGAAGAAGCTGCTCGACGAGTACATTGCCCTGATGGAGGAGGCCAAGAAGAGGGATCACCGCAAGATAGGCAAGGAGCTGGAGCTCTTCACATTCTCCTCAAGAGTGGGAGCCGGCCTGCCTCTGTGGCTGCCTAAGGGCGCCGCTCTCCGCGAGCGTCTGGAACAGTTCCTGCGCAAGGTTCAGAAGGAGTACGGCTATCTGCCCGTAATCACTCCCCACATCGGTCAGAAGGAGCTCTACGTGACATCCGGTCACTACGCCAAGTACGGAGCTGACTCCTTCCGCCCCATCACAACTCCCCAGGAGGGCGAGGAATTTCTGCTGAAGCCCATGAACTGCCCTCACCACTGTGAGATATACCGCAGCAAGCCCCATTCGTATAAGGACCTACCCATCCGTCTGGCCGAGTTCGGTACGGTGTACCGCTACGAGCAGAGCGGCGAGCTGCACGGTCTGACCCGCGTGCGCGGTTTCACTCAGGACGACGCTCACATCTACTGCCGTCCCGACCAGCTCAAGGAGGAGTTCTGCAAGGTGATTGACATCGTGCTCTACATCTTCAAGACCCTCAACTTCGACGAGTACATCGCCCAGGTATCCCTGCGCGACAAGAACGACCGCAGCAAATATATAGGTACCGACGAGAACTGGGAGAAGGCCGAGCGGGCCATCATCGAGGCCGCCGAGGAGAAGGGCCTGAAGACCATCGTCGAGTACGGTGAGGCCGCCTTCTACGGTCCCAAGCTGGACTTCATGGTCAAGGACGCCATCGGCCGCCGCTGGCAGCTGGGTACCATCCAGGTGGACTACAACCTGCCCGAGCGCTTCGAGCTCGAGTACACCGGTGCCGATGACAAGAAGTACCGCCCCGTGATGATTCACCGCGCCCCCTTCGGCTCCATGGAGAGGTTCGTGGCAGTGCTCATCGAGCACACCGGCGGCAAGTTCCCTCTGTGGCTCACCCCCGAGCAGGCAGTGGTGCTGCCCATCAGCGAAAAATACAACGATTACGCAAAAAAAGTTTGCGAATTGCTTAATAATTACGATATTCGCGCCTCGATTGACGAACGCAACGAGACTATCGGCAAGAAAATCAGGGAGAATGAGCTCAAGCGCATTCCCTTCCTGCTGGTGGTCGGCGAGAAGGAGGCCGAGAACGGAACCGTCTCCGTACGCCGTCAGGGCGAGGGCGACCAGGGCTCGATGACTCCCGAAGAGTTCGCTGCGAAAGTCAACGAGGAAGTAAAAAACATGATTAACTAAAAGTTTAAGGAGGACAACTTTATCGCAACACCAGTCAAAAAGCGCCCCTTTACGGGTGCTCCCAGGCCCGCCGCTCCCCAGCAGCACAACGAGGGCCACAACAGCAATGGACAGGGCAACCGCCAGCCGGACAGCCGGAAAGACGACGGACCCAGGGTCAATGACGAGATCACAGCACCTAAGGTAAGGCTCGTGGGAGACAATATCCCGCAGCCCGGTATCTATCCATTGAGGGAAGCCCAGAGGCTGGCAGAGAGCCTCGAGCTGGATCTGGTGGAGATTTCCGCCAAGGTGGATCCCCCGGTCTGCAAGATCATAGACTACCAGAAGTATGTCTATCAGCAGAAAAAGAAGGCGAAGGAGATGAAGTCCAACGCCTCCAAGGTGGTGATAAAGGAGATCCGCTTCGGACCGAACACAGACGAGCACGACTTCCAGTTCAAGCTCAAGCACGCCATCAACTTCCTGCAGGAAGGCTCGAAGGTCAAGGCGTATGTGTTCTTCCGGGGCCGTTCCATCCTCTTCTCCGAGCAGGGCGAGAAGCTCCTGCTGCGCTTCGCCCTCGAGCTCGAGGAGTACGGCAAGGCGGAGCAGATGCCCAAGCTGGAGGGAAAGAGGATGATAATGATGATCGCTCCTGTAAAGAAGAAATAACCGTTTTGTAACGTTTTTATAGTTTAACTAAATTTATTGTAACAATGCCCAAAATGAAGACCAACTCCGGTGCCAAAAAGCGCTTCGTGCTTACCGGAACTGGAAAAGTGAAGAGAAGACACGCTTACCACAGCCACATTCTCACCAAGAAGACGACAAAGCAGAAAAGGAACCTCAACAAGGTGGTCATTGCCGATGCATGCGACACCAAGAGGATCAAGGAAATGATTGTCGCCTAAGTTTTAAGTTCATTTAATTTATTGTTTAACTGAATGTTCCAGCAGAAAAAGTCTCCCGAAAGGGGGGAGCGCTGACATTCTTAAAATCAAAAAGTGCAGTATGCCTAGATCAGTGAATTCGGTGGCCTCAAGAGCCCGCCGCAAGAAAATTCTCAAACAGACCCGCGGTAACTTCCTCGCCAGGAAGAACGTCTGGACCGTAGCCAAGAACACCTATGAGAAAGGTTTGGGTTACGCGTACCGCGACCGTAAAGCCAAGAAACGCAACTTCCGTTCGCTTTGGATTCAGCGTATCAACGCCGCTGCCCGCGAGCACGGTATGAACTATTCCCAGTTCATCGGCGCTCTCGCAAAGCAGAACGTAGGTCTCAACCGCAAGGTGCTTGCCGACCTGGCCCTGAACAACCCTCAGGCTTTCGAGGCAGTGATCAACTCTGTGAAGAAGTAATCACACCTTAGCAGCACGTGAAAGAGCTCCTGCATAATAAGTGGTTCCGGTTCGGAGTCTGGGCCGTCCTCTATCTCCTCTGGGTGATATGGCTCGGAAATTACTGGTGGCTCCTCGGCCTCCTGGTGATTTTCGACATCTTCATCACCAGGAAGGTGAAGTGGGCTTTCTGGAAGAAGAACTACAAGGAGGGCGAGAAGCACAACGTATGGCTGGACTGGCTCGACGCCATCATCTTCGCCGTCATCGTGGTCGTCCCTCTCAATATCTTCTTTCTCCAGGCCTTCCGCATACCTTCCTCGTCCATGGAGAGCACTCTGATGACGGGAGACTACTTGTTTGTAGGCAAGCTGGCCTATGGCCCCAAGCTGCCCGAGAGACCTCTTTCCATACCTTTTGTCCACAACACGATCTTCGGTAAGAAATCCTATTCGGACCTTATCAAGCGCGACTACAGGCGTCTGGCCGGCTTCGGTGACGTGGAGCGCGGAGACATCGTGGTGTTCAACTTCCCTCACGGGGACACGGTCCTCGCCAAATTGCCCGCCGACGATTACTACACTCACGTGCGGTTCAACGGCAGGGAGTATACCGAGAAGACCTACGGCCCCCTGATCGTAAGGCCCGTGGACAAGGAGGACAACTATGTGAAGAGATGTGTCGCTGTCGCCGGAGACACCCTCGAGGTGCGTGACGGAGAGGTATTCGTCAACGGAGAGCCTCTCGAAGTCTTCCCCGGTGTGCAGAACACTTATAGAGTAGTCACCAACGGCTCCCCGATCAATTCCAAGATACTCGAGGACGCCGGCGTCCAGACCGCGGGCGTATGGTTCGACGCTTCCCTGCCCGGGTATCCGTCGATGGCCATGACAGCGGAGGCAGCGGACAGGATAGCCGCAGTCGCCAATGTTCAGGAATGCCGCCGCAACGTGGACGTCTATCCTCCCGATTACCCGGATTCCTACCTGATGATCTTTCCGTTTACGGAGGATTTCAAGTGGACGAGGGACAACTACGGTCCCCTCTACATTCCGGCCAAGGGAGACAGTGTGGCCCTGACTCTGGAGAACCTTCCCCTCTACCGCCGCATCATCGATGTATATGAGGGACATGACCTTGAGGTTCAGGACAGTACCATAGTGATAGACGGCCGCCCCGCGACCCATTATACCTTCGCTATGGACTACTACTTCATGATGGGTGACAACAGGCACAACTCTCTCGACTCCCGCTACTGGGGCTTCGTACCCGAGAACCACGTCGTCGGCAAACCCCGCGTGGTATGGTTCTCGAAGGATCTCAACAAACCTTTCCCTCGGAATATCAGATGGAACCGATTGTTGAAGTTTGTGTAAAAAATTTGGAATTTAAAGAAAAAAAGGGGATATTTGCAGCCCTTTGAAATTTAGAAATAAAATAGGAAAAATATAATATGGCACGTGTTTGTCAAGTAACAGGAAAGAAGAGGGTGATCGGAAACAATGTTTCCCACTCCAAGCGTCGTACGAAACGCGAGTTCGCTCCCAACCTGAAGGTTAAGCGCTTCTGGCTCGAGGAGGAGAACAGATTTGTCACTCTGAAGGTCTCTGCTGCCGGCATGAGGACCATCAACAAGAACGGTCTCGCAGCTACTCTGAAGGCCGCTCAGGAAAAAGGTTTAATCGACATTTATTAACGGAGGATACTAATCATGGCAAAGAAAGCAAAAGGCAACAGAGTGCAGGTGATCCTCGAGTGCACAGAGCAGAAGGACAGCGGAGTTCCCGGAATCTCCCGTTACATCACCACCAAGAACAAAAAGAACACTACCGAGCGTCTGGAGCGCAGGAAATACAATCCCTACCTCCGCAGAGTAACTGTACACAAGGAAATTAAATAAGTTATAGCATATGGCAGAGAAAGCGGTTGCAACCTTCAGCGGCGACAAGGCCTCCAAGAGGACATTTGTCAAATGTATCAGGATGGAAAAATCCGACCGTACCGGTGCCTATATCTTCAAGGAGGATTTCGTAGCCACCGATAAGACCAAGGAGTTCTTCGAGAAAAAGTAAATTTTATTGGTTAATATTCATAGACGGGGTGCCGGTGACGACACCCTGTTTTTATTTTGTGTTTATGGAATTACAGGAAATAATAGACAGGACGGTGGCAGCGTATGCGCCGCTGGTCAAGGCCTCCTCCGAGGCTTACTGGGAGGGAACGACGACGGGAAATGCGGCGGCATTTGACCGTTATGCAGAGATAAACAAGAAAATAGCGGAGCTCTTTTCCGACGCGGGAACTTTCGAGGAGCTGCACCGGATCAAGGAGTCCGGAAGCGTTACGGAGCCTCTGCTGCGGCGGCAGCTTGAGGAACTGTACAACAGTTTCCTTGCCCGGCAGGCCGACAGGTCCCTGCTCGGGGCCATCATTGAGAAGGAGACGGCCCTCGAGCGGAAGTATGCCGCTTTCCGGGCGGATTTCCGCAGTCGCAGGATCAATGACAATGAGGTGGAACGGCTGCTGCGGACCTCCTTGGACTCTGCGGAGCTCCGGGATGTCTGGGAGGCGCACAAGGCCGTCGGCCGGGAGGTGGCAGGCGATATCCTGGAAGTCGTGCGGCTGCGGAACCAGCTGGCGGATGCCCTCGGATTCACCAATTATCACTCGATGAGCCTGATGCTCAGCGGGGAGAAGCCCCGGGAGGTGGAGCTGCTGATGAATGAGGTGGACGCCCTTTCCCGTGACAGCTTCGCCGCCGTGAAGGAGGAGGTGGACGGGGCGATGGCCCGCCGCTGCGGCATTGACCGGGAGGAGCTGAGGCCCTGGCACTATCAGGGGCGGTTCTTCCAGGAGGCACCGGACCTGTATCCTGTGGATTTCGACAGTTATTACAGGGGCAGGGACCTGGAGCGGCTGACCGTGGATTATTACCGCAGTATCGGCCTGGACGTGGAGCCGATGCTCCGCCGCAGCGACCTTTATCCCCGCGAGGGCAAGAACCAGCACGCCTTCTGCATCGACATGGACTGCATGGGGGATGTGCGGGTGCTGTGCAATCTCACCGACAACGAGCGGTGGATGGAGACCATGCTGCACGAGTTCGGACATGCCGCCTACAGCGCCGGACACGACGCCAACCCGGAGCTGCCCTTCCTGCTGAGGGAGGCCGCCGGTATTTTCACCACCGAGGGCGTGGCCATGATGTTCGGTCGCCTGTCGCGCAACCCGGAGTGGATGCGGCTCAACCTCGGAATCTCCGCCGATGAGGCCGCCCGCATTGCCCCCGACTGCCGCCGCTCGGCCCGCCTGAGCCAGCTCGTGCAGTCCCGCTTCATGCAGGTGGTCTACCGCTTCGAGAAAGCCATGTACGCCGATCCGGAGCAGGACCTCAATGCCTTGTGGCGCAGTCTGGTGGAGAAGTACCAGCTGCTCACTTACCCCGAGGGCCGCGATGAGCCGGACTGGGCCGCTAAGATCCACATTGCCCTCTATCCCTGTTACTACCACAACTACCAGATGGGCGAGCTCTTCGCCTCGCAGATGCACCATTATATCGTGGAGCACATCACCCGGAGCGGAGATATGGCCTTCGACTCCTACACCGGCTGCCCCGAAGTCGGCCGCTGGCTGACAGAAAACATTTTCGCCCCCGGCAAGCTGTATCCCTGGAACGAGATGATCAGCCGTGCCACGGGCGAAAAACTCACTGCCGCCTGGTGGGCCGCAGAGGTCAGTCAGATGTGAGTAGAAAAATTTGCTTATATGTAATTTATAAATTACCTTTGCAAAATGAAGGTAAGGGAGGTAGTGACATATAAGGGATATTTCGAGGAGTTCTTTACCGCGCAGCCGCAAAGGGTCAGGGACAAGATAATCAAGATTCTTGATATCATTGAGCAAGTGGACCGGATACCTT
>DHKFR23501__coassemble_1126_pt1 | contig 14056 bp, 11 predicted proteins | sample DHKFR23501__metabat2_low_PE_038 | metagenome-assembled genome bin DHKFR23501
GGTTCCTGCCGGACAAAGCCATCGACCTTGTGGATGAGGCGGCTTCCAAATTGAGGCTTGAGATGAATTCGGTGCCTGAATCCATCGACGAACTCAACAGGAAGATACGTCAGTTGGAAATAGAACGCGAAGCCGTAAAACGCGACGGTTCTTCATTGAAAGTAGAACAGATAAAGGATGCAATCAAGGCTGCTTCTGCCGAAAGGGATGTCCTGATGAAACAATGGGAGAAAGAAAAATCCCGATTGTCCGAACTTCAGCAGAAACGCCAGGACATGGAAAACTTCAAGATTTCTGCCGCAGCGGCGGAAAGGAGCGGTGATTACGGAAAGGTCGCAGAAATACGTTACGGCAAGATGGCTGAAACCCAGAGGCGCATAGACGAAATAAGCGCTGAAATCGCCGCTGACGAGCATCCTCTTATCAATGAGTCGGTTACGCCTGAAGATATAGCCGAAGTCGTGGCCAAATGGACGGGGATACCTGTCAAAAGGATGCTTGAAAGCGAAAAGGAAAAACTTCTCCGCATGGAAGACGAACTTCATAAGAGGGTTGTAGGGCAGGATGAGGCAATCAAAGCCGTTTCGGATGCAGTGAGGAGAAGCCGTGCCGGATTGCAGAATGAGAAGAGGCCGATAGGTTCTTTCCTCTTCATGGGTACTACCGGTGTCGGCAAGACCGAACTGGCAAAGGCGCTTGCCGAATTCCTGTTCAACGATGAGAACCTGATTACGCGAATAGATATGTCCGAATACCAGGAAAGGCATTCAGTGAGCCGTCTTGTGGGAGCGCCTCCGGGATATGTCGGATATGACGAAGGCGGCCAGTTGACCGAGGCGGTAAGGCGCAAGCCCTATTCGGTAATCCTGCTTGATGAAATAGAAAAGGCTCATCCGGATGTGTTCAACATATTGCTGCAAGTCCTGGACGATGGCCGTCTGACCGACAATAAAGGCCGTACAGTCGATTTCAAGAATACTATTCTGATTATGACTTCGAATGTCGGTGCAGGACTACATAGGCCGTCTCCCTTCAGATGCTGCAGGGCGTGAATCCATGCTTGCCGAATGCAAGTCCAAAGTACTGGACGTGCTGAAGCAGACAGTAAGGCCGGAATTCCTTAACCGTATCGATGAAATCATAATGTTCCGTCCGTTGTCAAGGGAAGACATAAAATCGATTCTCGGCATCCAGATGAAGGAACTTGCCGCCCGTCTTGAACACAGCGGGGTAAGCATAGATTTTACCGAACGGTTCGCAGATTACATGAGTTCCAAAGGATATGATCCTGCATACGGGGCCCGTCCTATAAAAAGGCTGTTCCAAAAGGAACTCGTCAATCTGCTTGCCAAAGATATTCTTGAAGGCAAGATAACCAAGGAAATGACTGTAATGGTCGATGTAAAGGATGGTCAGATTGTGCTTTCAAACAAGAAATGATTTCAATTGCGCATTTGCAGAGGCACAAAGACCTTCTGATGAAGGAATACCGTTATGATTTGGCGGAAAATGAGGCGGAAATGGGGAAGATACCCCTTTCCGTCCGTCTGTCAAGAGGACTTTGCTGGTATCCGTTGGAACTCGGACGCAGTTATTACAACTCTTTGAACCAGTATGTGCTTGTCGTATCGCGGCCGGCGCATAATGATGGCGAGGGAGAGGATGAATGCCGGTTCGAGTATGGATGTCCGGTAAAGTTCTTTTTTATTGACGGGGATGGCAAGGTGGTCTTTTTCAATTATGCATGTACGGTAAATATGGTGGACGGGGATACGATGTCGGTCGCCGTTCCCGGAGAACTTGCGGTTTCCCGTTTGCGCTCCGAAAAGGCCGTCGGTGTCCAACTCGCTTTTGACGAGACTACTTACCGGCTGATGTTCGCTGCATTGGATCGGGTCATGTCTGCAAAAGGCGACAGGCTTGCGCAATTGAGGGAGATATTGCTCGGGGACATGCCTGCAGAAAAAAGGTGTCCGTCTGCCCGCCAGTCGTTTTCATGGTTGAACAAATCTCAGGAAGACGCCGTCAATTCAATCTTGTGCAGTAAAGATGTCGCTGTAGTCCACGGGCCTCCCGGCACTGGAAAAACCACAACCCTTGTCGAAGCCGTATTTGAAACCCTTTTCAGAGAAAACCAGGTCATGGTTTGCGCCCAGAGCAACGCCGCCGTTGACTGGATGTGCCTGAAACTCATTGAGCGCGGAGTGCCCGTACTCCGTTTGGGCAATCCTGCAAGAATCGATGACAAAGTAATGGGCGGCACTTTCGAAAGGCGTTTCGAAGAACATCAGGATTATCCGTTGCTCTGGAATGTGCGCCGTGCCATTAGAGAATGCTCGGCAGCCTTGAAATCCGGAAAAGGAAAACGTAGGGAACTGTCCGCACGGATAAGGGAATTGCGCAACAAGGCGGATGAACTTGAACATGTGATTTCTGACAATGTGTTCGACTCTGCCCGTGTCGTCGCATGCACGCTTGCGGGTGCGGCGTCCGGGTTGTTGTTCAACAGGCGTTACAGTACCCTGTTCATCGATGAGGCGGCCCAGGCTCTTGAAGCCGCTTCCTGGATTGCCATCAATAAGGCGGACAGAGTGGTGTTCGCCGGCGATCACTGCCAGTTGCCTCCTACGGTCAAGAACACAGAAGCCCTCGATGCCGGCCTTGGCAGGACGCTGATGGAACATGTCGTTGAAAACAAGCCCGAGTGCGTAAGCCTGCTTACCGTACAGTACCGCATGAATGAGACAATAATGCGTTTCAGTTCGTTTTTCTTTTATGACGGCAGGCTTGCGGCGGCTCCCCGGATTGCCGCCAGGGATACTTCTTCATTCGGATTGCCGATGCTTTGGATAGATACTTGCGAGTGCGGCTTTGCCGAACAGGTGACATCTGACGGTACGGGCCGTGTCAATAATGGAGAGGCCGGTTTTGCAATTTCGGTTCTGAAAAACTATGCTGTCCCTTTAGGAGCGGACAGAATCCGTTCTGAACATGTGGATTTCGGGCTGATATCCCCTTACAAGGCGCAGGTGGCATGTCTGAGAAAACTTGCTTCACGCAGCCGTTTTCTGAAAAACATACGCCGTTCGGTTTCCATCAATACAGTCGATGGGTTCCAGGGGCAGGAGAGAGATGTCATCATCATAAGCCTTGTGCGTTCAAACCCGAAGGGGAAGATCGGCTTCCTGCACGAGTTGAGGCGGATGAACGTAGCGATGACACGTGCCCGGTACAAACTGGTGATAATAGGAGACAGCCGCACGATGTGTTCTCATCCGTTTTACAAAATGCTGTATGGTTATATTGAAAAAAACGGAGGCGTGGTAGTGCCGCATCCGGAAGCATGAAGGGCAGCCTTCGAAGAACTGCCCTTTTTTGGTAGTGGATAGGGGAATCGAACCCCTATTGCAAGATTGAGAATCTTGTGTCCTAACCGTTAGACGAATCCACCGTTAGTTTGGGAGTGCAAAAATAGATAAAAATTTTCATCTCCCAAATTTTTTTGAAAATTATTTCCAATTGAAGGAATAAATTATCGATTCGACCTGCCGCAGATACTTGCGCTTATCGTATTTGGGCGCATATACGAAGGCATTGAGGATGATCAGGTTCTCCCTGTTTCGGTCCGGGAAGATATGGCAGACGAAGGGACCTCCCATATAGTCGTTCTCGACTTCCCAAAGACCCCTCATCTCCACCATTGTCTGTCCTTTGTATTCTATGTTGCGGAATCCCGGCTCGATGACCTTGTTGAAAGTCATGTAGCTGTTCTCGCGCATGCCCGGTACGTTCGCCTGCCACAGGTCGTAGAGGGTGCTCTTGAGGCTGGCGGGAGCGAGCTGAGTGGTGTCGGTATAGGGAATCTTGAAAATCAGGATGCCTTGATTGACATAGGTGGTCTCCTGGGAAATCCACATGAACCCGGGAGTGTTCTTCTTCATCGAGAAGCCGGTCGGGAAGTAGGGCGAGCCTCCCAGATTGGCGGCGACGGCATCGAACACCTCCTTGTCCTGATACTTGTAGGAATTGGCGATGAGACGGTCCCGCTCTGCCTGCTCGATGGAGTTGATGATCAGCTCGCTGTGCCCGGTTATCAGCTCTGAGGCCTCTTCGGGGGTGTTGGCGGACACAGTGACGATAACCTGGGGCTTGGCCCATGCGTCGCGGCTGACTCTTATGCCGGTGGTGTCAATCTCCGGAGCAACGTTTACTATGACGATGTTGCGGTGCAGGAGGTAGCTGCCCGAGAATCCTCCGGGAGTGGCGTTGAAGAGCTTGAACACCGGCTCCCTCTGAGGAAGGAAGGGGTATTCTCCCGCGAGAATCTCCCTGAGGGTCGAGCCGAGCTCTCCTTCCCAGTAGCCTTTGTTTATTACGACGAGCACCTCACCGGCGTTTCCGGTGATGTTCGGCAGATATTTGGTACGGTCCTTGGGCTCTCTGTTTCCGCATGATGACAGCAGCAGAGCTGAGATCATCAGGAGTAAGGCGGTTTTGAAAATTATTCTGTTTCTCATATTCTATGGTTTGTTGTTGTCTCTAATCCGTTATCTGATCAGCCGCATGATGTCGTTGCCGAAAGCCAGCACCATGATCAGCAGCAGCAGGAACATTCCGATCATCTGGGCTATTTCCATAAACCGGTCGGACGGCTTGCGTCCGGTGATCATCTCGTAGAGCAGGAAGAGTATGTGTCCTCCGTCGAGGGCTGGAATCGGCAGCAGGTTCATCACTGCCAGCATGATGGAGAGAAGGGCTGTGATATTCCAGAATACCTGCCAGTTCCAGCTGGAGGGGAATATGCTGCCTATGGCGATGAAACTGCCGACTGACTTGTAGGCCTCGGTCTGAGGAGAGAAAATCAGGCCCAGTTCCTTGATGTAGTCGCCTATGGTGGTGAATGTGAGAAGGAAGCCGGCGGGTATGGCCTCCAGCAGGCTGTAGTCTTTCCTGGTAACGGCAACGCCTGAGGCATCTCTCTGCAGCAGTACTCCCATCCTTCCGTCGGCTCCGACAGCGACAGGTACGGTCACGGTGTCGTCTCCGCGCAGCAGGCGCAGGTCTACGCTGTCGCCGGCATTGTCCGCCAGGACTTCCTGCAGTTCCCGATAGTAGGTCACCGGACGGCCTCCGGCAGAAAGGAAGCGGTCACCGGGTCTCAGGTCCGCTTCTGCATTGAAGGAGGTGTCGGGCAGGCCGCCTACCAGGATGGGGAGGCGTAGGCTGAACATGCCGGGGGAGTTGAGCATGGCCGGTATATATCCGGGGTCAATGGCAATGTCCACGGTGTCGTCTCCGCGCAGGACCGTTACCCTGCTTACCTGGTCGCGGATCATGTCGGCCTGCAGTTCGTAGAAGTTGTCGGGAGCGGGCTCTCCGTCGAAGGCTATGATGCGGTCTCCGTCGTGGAATCCTATTTCCCGGGCAAGGGTGCTGACCTCTATCCCTTCGGTCACGTCAGCTGTCCTGATGTACTGTCTGCCCCAGGTAAATAGTATTGCGATGTACAGCACGATGGCCAGGATGACGTTCATAATCACGCCTCCGGCCATGACGATGAGCCTCTGCCATGCCGGCCGTGACCGCAGCTCCCATGGCTGTGGAGGCTGTTTCATGGCCTCGGTGTCCATGGACTCGTCTATCATGCCTGATATCTTGCAGAATCCTCCGAGAGGGATACAGCCGATGCCGAACTCTGTGTCGCTGCCCCTGGGCTTGAACTTGAGAATTGCGGGGGGAAAGAAAAGGTAGAATTTTTCCACCCTGACCTTGAAAATCCGCGCGGTGATGTAGTGCCCGAACTCATGCACCAGCACGAGGAGGGACAGTGAGAGGATGACCTGGATTATTTTGAGAAGTACGTCCATTTATCTTTTTGCTATGATGCCGGCGGCTGTCTCCCGGGCTTCCCTGTCAGTGTCGAGGATGGCGCCGAGGTCCGGCTCCTTGATGAAGCCGCATCTGCTCAGGGTGGCGGAGATTATCGCCGGTATGTCTGTGAATCGGATCTGTCCGTTGAGGAAGGCGTTGACCGCCACTTCGTCCGCCGCATTCATGGCGCATGGGATGTTGCCGCCGCGGTGCATGGCTTCTATGGCCATGCGCAGGCACGGGAATCTGTCCATGTCCGGCTCGGAGAATGTGAATCCGCCGAGTCTTGCGAAATCAAGCCTGGGTATATCCAGGGGCAGGCGGTCGGGATATGTAAGGGCGTATTGTATCGGAAGGCGCATGTCAGGCAGGCTCATCTGGCCGATTACGGCACCGTCCTGGAAGGACACCATGCTGTGGATTACGGACTGAGGATGGATGACCACGGTGATCTGCGAGATATCCACCCCGAAAAGCCAGCACGCTTCAATCATCTCAAATCCCTTGTTCATCAGCGTCGAGGAGTCTACGGTAATCTTGCGGCCCATCTTCCATCTGGGATGATTTACGGCCTCGGCCACAGTGACGCGTTCCAGCTCGGAGGCGGGAGTCCTCAGGAAAGGCCCTCCGGAGGCAGTCAGGTAAATCCGTTCAATCGGCGAGTGTCCTCCCTGCAGACACTGAAATATGGCCGAATGCTCCGAGTCTACCGGAAGCACGGGGGCGTTGTGTTCCCTGGCCGTCTGCATGACTATCCTGCCTGCCGCCACCAGCGGTTCCTTGTTGGCTATGGCTACTGCCTTGCCTGACCGGAGGGCGGCGAGAGTCGGCTCGAGTCCGCGGAAACCTACCATGGCAGAGAGCACCATGTCGATATTTCCGGAGGTGGACACCGCGTCGATGATGGAGTCCATGCCCGCGAACACATTGATGCCGCGGGGATTAAGAGCTTCGTAGACTTCGTTGTAGAGGCTCTCGTCTGCGATAATCGCGCAGGCCGCGTCAAATTCTATAGCCTGCTGTATGAGCAGGCCGCTGTTGCTGCCGGCCGTGAGCAGCTGTATGTCGAAGAGCTCCCGGTGCTGCCTGACCACGTCCAGGGCCTGGACGCCTATCGAACCGGTGGAGCCGAGTATTGCAAGTCGTCTTTTATTCATGTCATTAAAATTTAATGTACAGCGCAGGGTCGACAGGCTCTCCCTTGTGCCACAGCTCGAGGTGCAGGTGGGATCCGGTGCTGAGGCTCCCTGCCTCACCGGCCAGGGATATCGTGGTTCCGGCAGTAACCTTGTCTCCGACCTTCTTGAGCAGCTTGGTGTTGTGCTTGTAGACGGAAACCAGGTCGTTGCTGTGCTGTATCTGGATGTTGTAGCCGGTGTCGTCCGTCCAGTACGCTGCAATAACCGTACCGTCCAGAACCGCATATACCGCGCTGTTGTTCTGTACCGCTATGTCCACGAAAGGATGTCCTGCAGCAGGATTGTATCCATCGGTGACCACACCCTTGACTGGTGTGAAGAAAATCAGGCCCTCCAGCTGTTTCCCGCTCCCGGGGGGCTGCAGGCTGTACTTCTCAATCGAATCGATGTGCTCCCGGAGAATAGAGTCCGCACTGTGGTCCAGGGCCTCTGCCGTCATCTCGGCGCTCTCGACACCTTCGTTGGAAATCAGGCTGTCCAGCGGCATGGGCTCCTGCCCTGCGATAATTCTCCGTATGTTTGTCAGCTGAAGGGTCATTATCCGCATGCGGGTCTCCAGTGAGTCAATCCTGGCGGCGTTCTCCACGGCCTCGCGCTGAGTAGAGTAGGACGGGTATCCGGGCAGGATCCTCTTGACGGGAGTGAATGCAACTATGCAGAAAGTGATTATGCAGACCAGTGCGACACTGCCTGCGACGGCCATGATGGCCGACGGCCTTGTTCCGCGGATGGCGAACCTGAAGTCATGAGTCTCCTCGTCCAGTATGGCGAACAGGTATTTCCTGTCGGGCTGCTTCTTTTTTGTGTCTTTATTTTTTCCAGACATACTTATAATTGACTACATTTGCAGGATGAACCGGATCATAGGCATAGACTACGGCAAAAAGCGGATCGGGCTTGCGGTCTCTGACCCGCTCGGCATGTTCGCGTCACCCCTGGACACAGTTCCGCCTGCAAAGATAATCGAATATCTCAAAAATTATGCTGAGGTGGAGGGCATATCTCTCTTCGTCGTGGGGTGGCCCATGAACCTGGACAATACCCCGGCGGAGGCGGCACAGTATGTGCAGGAGTTCCTCGGACGGCTCCGGAAGAGTTTCCCCGGCATCCCGGTGGAGCTCGAGGACGAGCGCTTCACCTCCGTGCTGGCGCACAGGACGATGATAGACGGGGGGATGAAGAAGATGGACCGGCGGGACAAGTCGGTGGTGGACAAGATAAGCGCGGCCATCATCCTGCAGTCGTATCTGGACAGGAAAAAATGAGAAATTTAAATTTTTGAAAAAATATAAAAACGTAAAACGCGATGATACTACCTATTTATTTATATGGCTCCGAAGTGCTCAGGGAAGTGGCTGAGGAGGTGGATGTGGAGAAAGCGGACAAGGAGGAGCTCCGCAAGTACATAGACGACATGTTCGAGACGATGAAGCACGCCGACGGCGTGGGACTCGCGGCGCCTCAGGTGGGGGACAGCCGCAGGATACTCGTGGTGGACGGCAACGACATTGCGGACGTCTATCCCTATCTCAAGGGGTTCAGGCGGGCAATGATCAATCCTGAAGTGCTCGAGGAGAGTGACGGGACCGCCGACTACAGCGAGGGCTGTCTCAGTGTACCCGACATCCACTGCAACGTGGTGCGTCCCAAGAAGATTAAGGTCCGCTACTACGACGCCGACCTCAAGGTAGTGGAGGAGGAGCTCGACGAGTTTGCCTGCCGTATGGTGCAGCACGAGATGGACCACCTGGACGGTCATCTGTTCGTGGACCGCGTGGCGCCCATCCGCCGCAAGATGATAGCGGCCAAGCTGCACAACATAGCCAAGGGCAAGGCCCGCACGGCCTATAAGACCAAGCTCGAAAAGTAACCGAGAAACCGTCGCATTATGGGAGCATTTCACGCATACGATATCCGCGGACGCTGGGGCGTGGACTTCGACCGCGATACGGTATATAAGGTCGGATATTTCCTGCCGGAGCTGCTCGGCTGCCGTCAGGTGGCGGTGGGACGGGACATGCGCCTGTCCTCGCCGGATATACATGAGGCCCTGCTGCAGGGAATCACCGATGCCGGGGCCGATGTCTACGACCTGGGCCTGGCCACCACCCCTTACGTCTACTATGCCACGGCCGCCAAGGGCTTCAAGGCCTCCGTGCAGATAACCGCCTCGCATAATCCCAAGGAAGACAACGGCCTGAAGGTCTCCCGGGAGAATGCCCTGCCGGTGGGCTATGATACCGGTCTAGGCTCCATCGAGAAATGGATTCTCGAAGAACGTCCGTGCATTCCGGTGGGGGAGGCTTCCCGCGGTAAGGTCATTCCGCTCGACCTGCGTGATGAGTATCTGGCATTTCAGAGGCGTTATTTCGGGGATTATTCGGGACTCAGGATATGCGCGGATCTTTCCAACGGCATGTCGGCCCTCTTCGTCAAGGACCTGCTGCCCGCCTCGGTCGAGTATATCTGCGATACCCCCGACGGCTCGTTCCCATGTCATGAACCCAACCCGCTGGTGCCTGAGAACACCGCCATGCTCCGCGAATATGTCATAAAGCACGGCTGTGACATCGGTGTCATCTATGACGGGGATGCGGACCGGGTGATGTTCGTGGACGAGCGGGGAGAGTTCATATCCCCGGACCTGATGATAGCCCTGATGGGGCATTTCTTCCTGGAGGGCATGGGCACAAGTCCGGCTGCCCGGGAGAGAGCTGCCCTGAAGGCCGCCGGAAAGATTACCGGAGTGCGGACCCTGCAGGACATCCGCAGTTCCAAGGCGGTAGGGGAGTACCTGGCTCCGATGGGAGCTCAGATGCACACGTGGAGAGTCGGCCGGGCCTACGCCGCCCCCAAGCTCCGGGAGATAGACGGCCTGTTCGGAGGCGAGCTGGCCGGACACTACTATTTCAAGGATTTCTTCTACTCGGACAGCGGCATCATGGCCTCGCTCATCATCCTGGACATCGTGGCGGAGCAAAAGCGCCGCGGCCGGAGCCTGTCGCAGCTCATCGCCGGCATAGCGCGTTACTTCAACTCAGGGGAGATCAATTTCCGGGTAGCGGACAAGCCGGCGGCGATGGAGGCCGTACGCAGGCATTTCATATCTGCTGAAACCCCTACGGCAGTGATGGACTTCGACGGCTACAGGGTAGAGTTCCCGCAGTGGTGGTTCAACATCCGCCCTTCCAACACGGAGCCTTACCTGCGCTTCATCTGCGAGGCTTCCTCGCCCGACCTGCTGGCGGAGAAGGTCGCCGCGGCGAAGGAGATAATACTGGGCGTTAGTTAAAACGACATCCTGAGTCCTGCGAGATAGCTGCGCGGCCTCATCCTGAACGAGGTGTACGACGTGTAGTAGTCGGAGAGGCTCTCACGGCGGAACTCAGTGGCGTTGAGGATGTTCGTGCACTCGAAAAAGATTCTGAACTTTTTGAACCGGCATTCGGCCCCTGCCTTGAGCAGCGGGGTGTTGGTGACCGAGGAGCCGGGAATCTGCTGATAGAGGTGGTATGCCGAACCGCTCACGGAGAAGCTCTTGAACGGGGTGAGCACGATGCTGCCCTGGGTCAGGTAGGACTGCACCGGGTCTCTGTCCTCTCCGAGAAATTTGGAGCGGCTGTATCTGAAGGCCGCCGTCACCTCGAGCCACCCGGCCGGCCTCAGTTCCACTGAGGCGTCGGCAGTCCACGACTCCGTCCTGTAATCCGAGTCATAGCCCTGGAGGAACATGCTGTGGCTGTCGATCCGGTATTCTGCCCCGGCGTCGAGGACTACCTTATTGACGCCGAACCATTTTTTGACATTCGCCATACCGTAGAGGCTGCCGCTTACGGACAGCCGGTCCACCATTCCGGACAGAGTCAGGTCATCGTAGTACATTCCGGAGGAGGCGGTGGTGGAGGAGCCGTTGTCATATCCTCCTGAGACGGAGGCGGAAAAACTGGAAAGGATGGAACTGTAGTCGAGGCTGAGGCTGACGTTGTACCGCTTGCTGCGGGGGACGATTCCGGCTCTGGAAGCGTTGCGGTAGGACGTGAGGATGTATCCTCTCATGAACATGTCCGCGCTGGAGTTGTCATCTATGGAGTAGCTTCCGTACAGGGTGGCCTTCAGGTCCGGGAATATCACCCAGCTCAGGCTCAGGTCGGGCCTGATTCCGGGGAAGAGTCTGTCCGTAACCCCGCTTCCGTTCCACACCTTGACATATTCGAGTGAGAGCGGCAGCCCTATCCTCAGGCCGATTCCGCTCCAGTTCCATCTGGCTGATAAATCGGCTGAAAGCGCACCTGAGAACATCTGCAGGCGGTTGGTCGAGCTGTCTGCCAGGGCCTCCTCCATCCAGGCGGGGATACCGGTCAGTCCGGTGAACCTGCGGTAGTAGCCCAATTCTATGCCTCCCTTGGCCTCTATCCTGGTCCGGCCGGCCATGATGATGGACGAGACGGTGTTGAATGTGCGCAGGTCCGTGTATTCCGCCTCCTGGGTAGTGGACCCGTCGAGGGTAAACCGGTGGTTGTTGACAGTGGCGCGGGTATCGCTGAAGATGCTCAGTGCGGTCCGCGGGCCGCTCCTGACCGTGCTTGTGAGCTGGTTTGAGACCTTGAACGACGGCAGGCGGTAGAGCTGGTCGTGTCCGGACATGCCGGTGCTGATCATGGAGGTGTGCCTGCGCAGCTGACCGCTGACGGCTGTGGCGTTGTGGATGTAGGCCCGGTCGGTGTTGCTCTCTATCTCCATTCCCGCGTCCAAGTACAGCTTGTCGTCGGTGATGTCGTCAGTGTCTGCTATTTCCATCGTCGAGCCGTCCTCGAAGACGTAGCTCTGACTGCTTATCCCGTTCTCCTCCCAGCGTTCGGCGGCTCCCTGCAGTCCGAAGCGCAGCTGGGTGCCCCGCCGGTAGACGACGGCGTGGTTGAGAGAGAGGACGGCGGAGGCGTTGTCGAAGTAGTATTCGTCCGGGAAGTTCTGCCTCGTGCGGAAGAGCCTGAACGCTCCGTCGAAGTCAATGTCGAGGGTACCGGGCAGGTTGAAGATGATGCCCTTGCGGCCTAAGTAGCTGTGCCTCTGCAGCTCATCGGTTATGGTCTTTCCGGTGTTGTTGCCCTTGAGCATCATCATGCTCTGGCGCGACTTTCCGAAATTGGCTATCCACAGGCGTCCTTCGGCTATGGCGCTGGTGTCCTCCATGTATCCTCCGGCCGCATCCCCCGAGAACAGCCACGCACCCTTGGAGTCGGCTTTAAGCACTATGTTCACGGCGCTCCTGTCGGAGGAAGTCAGACCTTTGAGGGCCCTGACCGGCTGGTGGTTCTCGATAAGCTCTATCTTGGCTATCTTGCTCGGGTCGAGATTTTCGGTGACGAGGGAGTAGCGTCCGGAGAGCATGTCCATGCCCTCCACGTAGAACTTGTTGATGGGCTTGCCCCGGTGAATAATCGTACCCTTGCTGTTGACCTCCACTCCCGGCAGCTTGACCAGTACGTCCTTCAGAGTCAGGTCCTCATCCCGGCGGAAGGCTTCTACGTAGTAGGTGGTGGTATCGTTCTCCTTGACTATGGGCGCTGCTGTGACGCTCACTTCGTCAAGCTGAATGTTCTGTTTCCTCATGCTGACGGACACTGTGCTCTCTCCTGCGGGGATGGCGGCTTCGGTCAGGGCATAGCCTAAGAAAGAGGCGCTCAGCCTGTCGGGACGCTTCTGATACCGGGAGAAGCTGAAGCGGCCGTTATCGTCAGTGAAGCCGGCCTCCACCATCAGATCTCCGCTGAAAGCGCATACGTACACCCCTGCGATAGGCTTGCCGTCCTCAGCGTCCACGACGGTGCCGCTGATGCTTCCCTGTGCCATGAGCGGCATCAGGCTCAGGACGGAGAGCAGGAGTGTTGTCACGATCAGTCTCATACTGTCAGTGTTTACGTCCTTTTTTCTCCCAATAGTTTTCCGGAATCAGCGGAATGTATTTCATCTCCAGCTCGATCATCTCGACCGAACCGTCCTCTTTGGTGGCCCGTAACGGCCCTCCTGGATGTCCGTTGAGACGCATGTCCTCGTCGTAGGAGCGCTTTACTAGAGTCATTACCTCTTCCATCTTCTGTATGGACCTGTATGTCCTAAGGTTGTAGGAGTTTTCAGAAAATCTGGTCAGATCATCTGTTCTGTCAGACGCGGGGATGCCGGCTTCTATGGCGTGGAAAACGAAGAGTCCGCGGCTGTCCTTTGCCCGTAGGATCAGTCCGGGAGCTCCCCAGAGCAGCCATGGACCGGCAGATACGGGGATGGAGGAAGTATACCATATCCTCCATGTCCTTCCCAAGTACCGGGCTTCAGCCATGCTGCACGGGTATCCGCAAATAGTGTCAGTGCCGTCAAGTACTTTCCATAAAGGCTGTTCGAGAGTACCGTGGCCTTTGGCATGAGTCATTAACGCATTGTCGTACTTAACGTATTTTAAACTCTTGTAATCTATGAAGTATCTTGAATGCTCCTTCGTTCCTCTGAATTCTTCGGGCGGGTTTACGGCTACCGTAATCGGCAGCGGCGCTATATCCAGCGTGGAGTCGATTAAAAACTGCTTCTCACTGTAGAATATCGCCTTATTGCCGTTTATATCCAGGCACATTGATGAGTCGACATAGTGACCCCGTATAGTGCTGTCTTCCTTGAAGTAATATTTGTATTTGATACGAAGTCCGTTATCTCCTGAGATATTCCGGGCCTGGCAATATGCCTGACCCGGGATCAGGAGCAAAAGAGTGATAATTATTGCAGTTTGCTTCAGCATACTCATGGTGTAACTATATCATTGTTGGTTTCGTCTTCCTCGACTTTGAGGTCCCCTCCGCTGTTGGGCTCTCCGCATAATTGTTCCTCCAGGTAATCATGTATATCCATTAGATAGTTCGGGTCTGCAACGATACTGCTGAATGAAATGGGAAGCGTTATGGTTCTACATGATAATTGGAAATCTACATCAATGTAAGTCT
>DHKFR23501__coassemble_1132_pt1 | contig 13909 bp, 13 predicted proteins | sample DHKFR23501__metabat2_low_PE_038 | metagenome-assembled genome bin DHKFR23501
AATGCCGGAGCTCATTCTCGATATCCGGAAGCTGAGTGTAGAACTCATCTTTTTTGGCTTTGATTGCAGCCTGTAGACTTCGGTTTCCTGCCATATCAATCGCACGGACTTTCCGGCACGGCACTGCAAATGCAGCAAATTTTATCGGACCAGTACCATAGGAGATTTCATTTCTACATGATACGTACATTTGTTCCTAGACAGAAAACAGTTTCATCTGCGCGAGGCTGTTTTGTTTTTCAATAAAATATTTTGAAAAGCAAAATATTTCCATTAGCTTTGCCTTAAATTTGAAGGTATGAGGATTATTGCAAGAAGTAAGATTGTTGAATACTATACTTTAAGGCCGGACAGCAGGATTGCCTTGGAAGACTGGTTTCATAAAGTCAGAAACGCAGAGTGGACATGCTTTGCAGATATCAGGCAAATGTTCAGAAGTGCCGATACCATCGGCAATCAACGGTTCGTATTCAATATCAAGGGCAATCATCACCGTCTCATAGCCATAGTAAAATTTACGATAAAAACTGTTTTCATCCGGTTCATAGGCACACATGCCGAATACGACCGGATAGACGCAAAAAACGTATAGCGATGACACACATCAAAAGCGAGACAGCCTACAAGGCTGCAATGGACAGGATAGAGGAACTGCTTCCGATGGTTCAGGAAGATACCCCGCCATACGACCGGAATCTGATAGAACTGGACTTGCTGTCCGGTCTCGTGGAGGAATACGAGGAGGACCACTATCCTATAAAAGCCCCCACCCTCATCGAGGCCATCAAGCTAAGAATGTTCGAGATGGGGTTGAATCAGACTAAACTCTCGGAACTGCTCGGAGTAAGCACTTCCAGAGTCAGCGACTACCTCAACGGACGCTGCGAGCCGACTCTTCAAGTAGCCCGTGAGATCAGCCGGAAGCTCAATATCGACGCCGACATAGTGCTGGGAGTATAAAACATGAACAGCGAGGTAAAGACAAACTCCGTGAAAGCATGGGTGCTCGCGGCCAGACCGAAGACTCTGGCGGGGGCGGCCACGCCCGTCATTATGGGAGGAGGCTGCGCGTGGATGTGGATGGAGGGCAGCGGGATGTCGCCGGCAGAGGCGTTTGACTGGACGGCGTTCGCGCTGTGCATGCTCTTCGCGTGGATCATGCAGGTGGACGCCAACTTCGTCAACGACTATTTCGACTTCCGCAAGGGCGGTGATACGGAACAGCGGCTCGGGCCGAAACGGGCCTGCGCACAGGGATGGATTACCCCCCGGGCCATGAAGACAGGTATTCTGGTCACAACGGTCCTCGCCTGTGCGGCCGGACTGCCCCTGATATGGACCGGCGGTCCGTGGATGATAGCTGTGGGCGCCCTCTGCGTGCTGTTCTGCTTCCTGTATACCACGAAATTCTCGAGGCTGGGGCTGGGAGATGTGCTGGTGCTGGTCTTCTTCGGGATTGTCCCCGTGGGATTCACATTTTACCTGCAGACCGGGACCTGGGACCTGCAGACCACCCTTGCCGGACTCGCCTGCGGCCTGGCCGTGGACTGCCTGCTGATGGTCAACAACTACCGGGACCGCGCAGAGGACGCCACTCAGGGGAAGAAGACCATCGTCGTGCGCCTCGGAGGCAGCACCGCCATTATCCTGTACTACCTGCTGGGACTTTGCGCCACGATGCTCGCCGCAGCCGCCATTGTCCTGAGCAAGCCCGGATGGTGCGCCGCTCCCCTGCTGCTGTACGCCGCCCTGCACCTGGCCACATCCCGGCGCATCAGCGATACCGACGGAGCAGCCCTGAACCCCTTCCTGGGCAAGACTTCCCGCAATTTTTTCCTTATGGCGCTGATGTTCGCCGCGGGATGCGCTCTCTGAAAAGGGGTAATTATTTCTGCATTAAGGTACAATTTTTGCAATAGTCAGTCGATTTGGTCTATATTTGCACCGCTATAGCTATATTGCAGTATTATGCAGATTAACATCCCTACAGAGAAATTTACCCGGACCGGCCGAAGGATGGCCGTCAGGATCAGAAAAATCAGACGCCTGCCTAAATGGATATGGTATGTCATCCTCGGACTGCTCGTTGCAGGCATCACAGTCTGGATCATTCTTTCATGGCCCGAGCCGCCAAAGCCGGTATATCCCATAGTCGAAGCCCAGCCGGTGGTCATCGATGACGTGGAGATCTACGGCGAATACGCCGGCAAGATCAGCGCCCAGCAGTTTGTGGAGGTGCGCGCAAGAGTGGAGGGCTACCTCGAGGAAATCCTCTTCGAGGAGGGCACATATGTGAAAAAGGACCAGATACTCTTCATCATCGACCCGAAGCTGTACAGGGCGGACATGGAGAGGGCCAAGGCTCAGCTTAACAAGAACAAGGCTCTGGAGCTCAAGGCCGAGAGAGACCTGGAGCGTATCCGTCCCCTCTTCGAGCAGAACGCTGCCAGCCGCCTGGACCTGGACAACGCGATAGCCGCATACGAAAGCGCCAAGGCCGAGGTGGTCATGAGCGAGGCTGACCTGACGCAGGCTGAGATTGCCCTCGGCTATACCACGGTACGGTCCCCCATATCGGGATTCATCAGCGAGAGCAACGTCGACCTCGGAACCCTGGTCGGTCCCGGCGGAAAGTCCCTGCTCACCACTATTGTAAAGAGTGACACCGTACAGGTGGACTTCAGCATGACCTCGCTCGACTACCTCCGCAGCCGCGAGAGAAACGTCAACTTCGGCCAGCAGGACACAGCCCGTAAGTGGAATCCCTACGTGACCATAACTCTGGCCGACAATTCGGAATACCCGATGAAGGGCTTCGTGGACTTCGCAGACCCCCAGGTAGACCCCAATACCGGAACATTCTCAGTAAGGGCTGAGATGGCCAACCCGGACAGGACACTTCTTCCCGGTCAGATCACCAAGGTACGCCTTCTCCTGGACGTACGTGAGGATGCCATAGTGGTACCTTCCAAGGCGCTGGTTATCGAGAAAGGCGGAGCATACGTCTATGCCTGCCGGCCTGACAGCATAGTGGAGAAGAGGTTCATAGAGCTCGGCCCCGAGATCGGGAACAACACTGTCGTGGAACGCGGACTCGGACCCGACGAGATGATTATCGTCGAGGGCTTCCATAAGCTCAGCCACGGAATCAAGGTGGCACCCACCGTCGTGGAACCAGAGAAGACGGTGACGGATACTGATAACGAAGGCCGTTTCTCATTCGGCACCGACAGCACCAACATAGAGGACATTCCTGATGAAAAGTGATTTCTTCATAGACCGGCCGATATTCTCTACTGTCATATCGATAGTCATCGTACTTGTAGGTATGATAGGCCTCTTCCTGCTGCCTGTCGACCAGTACCCCAACATCGTGCCTCCCGTGGTGCAGGTCTCGGCCTCCTATCCGGGAGCTGATGCGGAGACTGTGTCCCAGGCCGTGGCCACCCCCATCGAGCAGGAGCTCAACGGTACCCCCGGCATGCTCTATATGGAGTCCAGGAGCACCAACTCCGGCTCCTTCACTGTCACTATTACATTTGACATCAGCACCGACCCTGACCTGGCGGCCGTCGAGATACAGAACAGGGTCAAGCAGGCCGAGGCCCGCCTCCCGGCAGAGGTCATCCAGAACGGTATCTCGGTGGACAAGCAGGCGTCCAACAAGCTGATGACCATCACCCTGCTGTCCAACGACCCCAAGTTCGACGAGGTGTACCTCAGCAACTACGCCACCCTCAACGTTCTCGACATGCTCCGCCGTATCCCCGGCGTGGGCCGCGTATCCAACGTCGGCAGCCGCTACTACGGCATGCAGATCTGGGTGCAGCCCGAGCGTCTGGCCAGCCTGGGCCTGACCGTCCAGGACATACAGAGCGCCCTGCGGGAGCAGAACCGCGAGTCTGCGGCGGGAGTGCTCGGCCAGCAGCCTATGAACGGGGTAGACGTGACCGTGCCCATCGTAGCCCAGGGCCGCCTGTCGACGGTCAGCGAGTTCGAGGACATCGTAATCAGGGCCAATCCTGACGGCTCCATCATCCGCCTGCGCGACGTCGCCCGCGTCTCTCTCGAAGCCCAGTCCTACAACACCGAGAGCGGCATCAACGGAGGCAACGCCGCTGTGATGGATATCCGCATGCTTCCCGGCATGAACGCCATGGAGGTATCCGAGTCCGTCAAGAAGGCCATGGACGAGATCAGCCGCAACTTCCCCGAAGGCATCTCCTACATGATTCCCTTCGACATGACCGAATATATATCCCAGTCTATCCACGAGGTATACAAGACTCTCTTCGAGGCCCTCTTTCTCGTGATCCTGGTGGTGTTCCTCTCCCTGCAGAGCTGGAGGGCGACCCTGATTCCGGCCATAGCGGTACCTATTTCCCTGATCGGCACCTTCGGAGTGATGCTCCTGTTCGGATTCTCCCTCAACACCCTGACTCTACTAGGACTGGTACTGGCGATAGGCACCGTCGTGGACGATGCGATAGTGGTGGTAGAGAACGTGGACCGCATCATGAACGAGGAGAAGCTCTCTGCATACGAGGCGACCAAGAAAGCCATGAACGGCCTGGGCAGCGCCCTTATAGCCATGTCGCTGGTGCTCTGCGCCGTATTCATCCCGGTGAGCTTCCTCTCCGGCATCACCGGCGCCCTCTACCGTCAGTTCACCATAACCATCGCGGTATCAGTGATCATCTCCACCGTCGTGGCCCTGACCATGAGCCCCGTGATGTGCTCGAAGTTCCTTAAGCCCAGACAGGAGGGCGACGAGGAGCGCAAGAACTTCATCTTCCGCGCCATCAACCGCTGGCTCGCCAAGGGACAGTCAGTTTACGTCCGCGCCATACGCAGCTTCCTGGGCCACTCCAAACGTTCATTTGCGGCTTTCGGCATAGGCCTGGTCAGCATCTGGGCCATGACCCAGCTCATTCCACAGAGCTTCCTGCCCCAGGAGGACCAGGGATATTTCACCGTAGAGTTCGAGCTGCCTGAGGGCGCGACCCTCGAAAGGACGCGCGAGGTCACCGACCGCGCCATGGCATGGCTCCTCGAGCAGCCTGACGTGCGCTACGTGCTCAACGTCACCGGCTCCAGCCCCCGCGTCGGCACCAACCAGTCACGCAGCCAGATGACCGTCATCATGAAGCCTTGGGAAGAGCGTGAGAATCCCGACCTGCCCGCCTTCATGGCCCGCGTAACCGATGAGTTCTCGCAGTATCCCGAGAGCAAGGTCTACCTCAGCACGCCTCCCGTAATCCCAGGACTGGGTACCTCGGGCGGTTTCGAGATGGCCCTGGAGGCCCGCGGTGACCTGACCTACGAGGAGCTGCAGAGAGCCTCCGACACCTTAGTATATTATGCCTCCCAGCGAAAGGAGCTCGCCCGTGTAAGCAGTTCCATGCAGGGCGACATCCCGAAACTCTACTACGATGTGGACCGCGACCGGGCCAAGCTCCTCGGAGTCTCCGTCTCGGACCTGTTCACGACGATGAAGGCCTTTACCGGCTCCGTCTACGTCAACGACTTCAACCTCTTCAACCGAGTCTACCGCGTCTACATCCAGGCCGAGGAGCCCTACCGCCGCTGGCGTGACAACATGAACATGTACTTCGTCCGGGGCAACGGAGGTGCCATGATTCCCGTCACCTCGATAGGCACCACCGAATACACTACCGGTCCCGGAACCATCAAGCGCTTCAATATGTACTACGCCGCCACCATCACAGGCGAGGCCGCCCACGGCTACAGCTCCGGCCAGGCCATGGACATCATGGAGGAAATCGTGCGCGAGAAACTGCCCTCCAACGTAGGCATAGAATGGAGCGGTCTGTCCTACCAGGAGAAGCAGCAGAGCGGTCAGACCGGACTAGTCCTGGCCCTGGCCTTCCTCTTCGTATTCCTCTTCCTTGCGGCCCAGTACGAGAGCTGGTCCGTGCCCATAGCCGTCATCCTCTCTCTCCCCGTAGCATGTATCGGAGCATTTCTGTCCATTCTGGTCCTGGGCATGGAGAACAACGTCTACTTCCAGATCGGACTCGTCATGCTGGTCGGAGTGGCCGCCAAGAATGCAATCCTCATCGTCGAGTTCGCCAAGGAGGAAGTCGAGAAAGGCAAGGACATCGTTCAGGCCGCCATCACAGCCTCCGAGCTGCGTTTCAGGCCCATCGTCATGACCTCCCTGACATTCATCCTCGGCATGCTGCCCCTCGTCCTCGCCTCAGGTCCCGGTTCGGCAAGCCGTCAGGGCATCGGCGTCTGCGTGTTCTTCGGAATGATTGCGGCGACCACCATCGGAATCGTTTTCGTACCCTTCTTCTTCGTCTGGATATACCGGATCAAGGAGAGATTTGCCAACAGGAAAAAGAAGAAACTGAAAGCATAAGCATGAGACATCACATCATAAGAATATCAGCGGCTGCGGCTGTATGCGGCGCCCTCCTCCTCCTGCAGGGATGCGGTGCCGCGGTAAAGCAATGCATCGACCCGCAGCTCGACATCCCGGAAACCATCCTCCCGGGAGGCTATGCCGACTCGCTCTGCCTGGCAGACCTCGAATGGTCTGAGATATTTTCCGATCCACTGCTCAAGGACCTGATCGAGAAAACCTTGGAGAACAACAAGGACATGCTTGCAGCCGCCTCGCGCGTCCGTGAGCTGGAGCGGCTGCACAGGGTAACCCGCGCGGATCAGTTCCCCTCGTTCAGGGCAAGGGCCAACATGGAGCAGGAAAACTACCAGTATACCGGTGCTGATCCCGTCAAGGACAATGAGTTCGGCATGAAGGCCGCAGTCTCATGGGAGATAGACCTCTTCGGCCGTCTCCGCTGGGCCAACCGCGGGGCAATGGCACAATACCTGGCCTCCATCGAGTCACAAAGGGCCATGCAGATGACCCTCGTAGCAGCAGTGGCGACCGCCTACTTCGAACTGGCTGCCCTGGACAACGAGCTGGACATCGTTCTGCGCACCCGCGATACATGGAAAGAAAATGTCAAGCAGGCCCGCCTCCGTTTCGAGGGAGGACTGACCACCGAGATTCCCTACCAACAGGCACAGGTGGAGTATGCCACGACAGCCGCATTAGTTCCTGACCTACAGAGAGACATTGCCCTCAAGGAGCACGAGATAGCTCTTCTTGCCGGGACCTTCCCCACCTCAGTGGAACGCTCCAAGCTCAACACCCACGACCGCTTTCCTGACCTGATGCACGTAGGCGTGCCCTCAGAGCTGCTCCAGCGCCGTCCAGACCTGCTGGCCGCGGAACAGGAGCTCAAGGTAGCCATGGCCGCTGCGGGCGTAGCCTGGGCCGACCGTTTTCCCAAACTGGAGATATCCTTCACAGCAGGAGTAGAGAACAATACTTTCGTAAACTTCTTCACCGGCCCGTACTGGTATCCGATTCTGAACCTGACCTCTCCCCTGTTTGCCTTCGGCAAGAACAAGGCCCGCTACCAGGCCTCTGTCGAAGCCTATAATCAGGAACGCTACCAGTACGAGCAGAAAGTGCTTGAGGTCTTCAGGGAAGTCAATGACGCAGTTGCCTCCTACTCTTCCGCACGCGAGAAAGTCGCCCTGATGAGCAACCTTCAGGAAGCCTCCCGCAAATACGTCGAGCTAGCCCTCTTCCAGTACCAAAACGGCTATATCAACTACATCGACGTCCTCGATGCCCAGCGCAGCTACTTCAACGCCGAGATTGACTATTCGACCTCAGTCCGCGATGAGTTCCTCGCCATCATAGACCTCTACAAGGCCCTCGGCGGCGGGTGGTCCGTCCCGGAAGAAGAATCAGAAGCCTCCGGGAAATAATAAAATCACAATTTATTGGGAATTCCGTTGATTTTCTCAGCGGAATTTTTTATTTTTGGCAAAAATCACAATACACAGTGAATACAGAAGAAATAGGCAAAGCCATCCGGGAGCGAAGGAAGGCACTCCAAGTCCGGCAGGATGAGATAGCCGGACTCTCGGAAGTCGGAATCAACACGCTCGTCGCAATCGAGCGCGGACAGAGTAATCCGAAACTCCGCACACTGCTGTCTATCCTTGACACCCTCGGCCTCGAACTCTCCGTTAAACTTAAGGACTGACGATATGAGACAATGCGAAGTATATGTGCACGACATCAAGGCAGGACTTCTGACTGAGGAAGACAACGGGGAATATGTCTTCACCTATGACCCTATGTATCTCTCGGACAGGAAGCCTCCCGTCAGCCCGAACCTGCCGTTGAGAGAAGAGCCCTACCGCTCCCCTTACCTGTTTGCCGTCTTCTTCAACATGCTCTCCGAAGGAGAGAACCGCCGGATTCAGTCCCGGCTGCTGCATATTGACAGCGACGATGATTTCGGAATACTTATTGCCACAGCACAGAATGACACCATCGGAGCCATCACCGTCAAACCTATAGAGCCATGAGACAGCTGACCGTATGCCCGTCCACTCTCGCCCCGGGATTCAGCACATTTTGCCCGCTGGCAAGAAGACTGCTGTTCGACGGAAAGGCTGTATCCCATATTTTCCCAGGAACAAGTCCGGCTGATCCGGATTACAAGAATGTCCAGAACACGGCGCGACATATCGGACGGATATCTCTGTCAGGGGTTCAGCCGAAGTTCTCCGCTGTCGTGGGTGAGGACCTGCGCCTTCGCTATACCCGCGAAAATGAGCGCGGACATTTCATTCTGAAACCGCAGCCGTCCAGCTACCATATAATCAACCGCGAGTTCTGCGCCGCCAATGAGAGCCTTACCATGCAGCTCGCCTCACAGGTCTACCGGATTGAGACCGCGGCCAACGGACTGTGCTTCTACGAAAACGAAGAAGCGGCCTACATCACAAGAAGATTTGACATCCACAGCGGAGGCAAATACATGCAGGAGGATTTCGCTTCCCTGACGGGCCTTACAAAATCCAACGGCGGCGCGGACTACAAATACAGCCGTGCAAGCCACGAAGACTGCGCGGACGTAATCCGCCGCCACGTAAAAGCCTACCGCATAGACCTACTGCGTTTCTTCCGGCTGGTACTGTTCAATTTCATATCTCTGAACGACGACGCCCACCTAAAAAATTTCTCTTTGATCAACACCGGCCATGAATATCGCCTGACTCCGGCCTACGACCTAATCAACACTTCGCTGCATCTGGTCAACCACCGGATATTTGCCCTTGACAAAGGGCTTTTCAAAGAAGGAATGCAGCTTTCCGATGTCCGCCAGGTCTGCCGCAAGGACTTTGAGGAATTCGGACGCAGAACAGGTCTCAATGACAAGACCGTGCAGCGGGAACTGGATTTCTTCGCAGCCGAACATCCTGAAACAGAACAAATAATCAGCAGGTCCTACCTCTCCGAAGAACTGAAGAGACAATACTGGAGTTCACTCGACTATCGTCGCAAAATGCTGACATTCTGAGGACACCACCTCTACAAAGCCCTCGGCACTGCTATTTCATTTAGCACACTTTAGAGGATTTTGCGTAACTTTGTAAGTTGAAAACAAAAACAGATATGGTACAGTTCAAGGATAAGACCCTGCTGATCACCGGCGGGGGCACAGGCATAGGCGAGGCGATCGCCTATCAGTTCGCACAGAGAGGTACTAACGTGATACTCACCGGTCTCGGGGAGGAGCAGCTGACGAAGGTCGAGGAGCGCTGCCGGCAGTACGGCGTGAAGGCCTGGCACCGTGAGGTCAACCTGGAGGACCCTGCGTCCATCGACGCTTTAATAGAGTACGTGGACAGCCTCGGCCTGAAACCGGACTTCTTCGTGCTCAACGCCGGCATCTCCCAGAGAGCGCTGACGCTTGACTGCGACATCTCGATGGACCGCAAGCTGATGGAGATAAATTACTTCGGCGGTGTCTACCTCGTAAAGAAGTACCGCGAGCATCTGAAGACCGCAAAGGTACACATCGCCGTGACCACCTCCATCTCTGGCCTCTTCGGCTTCCCGCTCCGCTCGGCCTACTGCGCCTCGAAGCATGCCCTCTTCGGCTTCTACGAGTCCCTCGAATTAGAGTACCCCAACATCAAGGTCACCTTCCTCATCCCCGGCCGCATCCGCACCGAGATATCCAAGAGCGCCCTGCTCGCCTCCGGTGAGAAATTTGCCAAGATGGACCCCGGCCAGGCCAACGGCATGGACGTCACCAAGTGCGCGAAGGTAGCCCTGAAGGCCATCGCCCGCGAGAAGCACAAGAAACTCATCGGCGGCAAGGAACTGCTCATGGCGTATTTCTACAAGTACACCCCCTGGCTCTTCTACATCCTGGCCCGGAAGGTATCGGCTCATTAATCGGAAAAATATAAAATCAAGGACAATATGGAAAAAATCATCTGTGGAATACAGCAGGTCGGCATCGGCGTGAGGAACGTCGCCGAGTCTTGGAAATGGTATAAGGACAATTTCGGATTCGACACCAAGATCTTCGGCGCGGAGGGCGTCGCAGAGAGGATGCTGCCCTACACCGGCGGCAAGCCGCAGCCCCGCTACGCGATTTTAGTGTACAATCTCCGCGGAGGCGCCGGCTTCGAAGTATGGGAGCCCCGCGGCAGGGAGCTGAACTACGTGGCCTTCGAGCCCGCCCTCGGAGACCTCGGCATCTATGCCTGCAAGATCAAGTCCCGCGACGTCCGGGCCGCATACGGACAGCTGAGCAAGGCCTCCGGCGCCCGTATCCTTACCCCCGTGACCAAGAACCCCGCCGGCGGAGAGCATTTCTTCCTCTACGACCCCTGGAACAACCTCTTCGAGGTCGAGTCCGACTCCTACGTCTTCCTCGACGAGGACAAGAACCTCGGCGGCGGCAACGGAGCAGTGCTCGGAGTCACCGACATGGACCGCTCCGTGAAATTCTATTCCACCCTGATGGACTACGATAAGGTAGAGTACGATGTGACCGGAGTGCAGGCTGACTTAGAGGGAGTTCCCGGCAGCCAGTATACCCTGCGCCGTGTCCTCCTCTCCCGCAGCAAGCCTATCGAGGGTCCTCTGAGCGAGGTGATGGGCACCTCCCGTATCGAGTTAGTGCAGCGCATACCGGAAGGTTTCGAGGTTCCCGCTCCCAAGAAGATATACGAGGGCCGCTACTGGGGTGACCCCGGCTTCATCCACCTCTGCTTCGACATCCGCAACATGGAGGCCATCCGCGAGTGCGCCGAGTCACTGGGCCACAGCTTCGTCTGCGACGGCGGCCGCGACTTCAAGATGGGCGAGGCCGACGGCCATTTCACCTACGTGGAGGACCCCGACGGCACGCTGATAGAGTTCGTGGAGACCTTCAAGGTCCCGATTCTCAAGAAGTGGGGCATCTACCTCCACCTCGAGCACCGCGACCCGCACAGGCAGCTGCCCCGCTACATGACCCGCGCCCTGCGCTTCCTGCGCTCGAAGTAAAAAATACTTGACAGTTCAGGAAAAATACCTATATTTGCAGGCCTTTTCTCGAGAAGATAAGGAGGTTTTAAATTATTAATTCACTAATAACCTGTAAGTACAATGGCAGTTAAAATCCGTTTGGCACGCCACGGCAAGAAGAACCACGCTTTCTTCCACATCGTAGTAACCGACATCCGCTCACCCCGTGACGGACGTTACATCGAGCAGATCGGAACCTACAATCCCAACACCAATCCCGCAACCATCAAGATCGACTCCGAGAGAGCCCTCTACTGGCTCGGCACAGGCGCTCAGCCTTCTGACACCTGCCGCCGCATCCTCTCCTACGAGGGTGTTCTCCTGAGGAAGCATCTCAACGGCGGTGTTGCAAAGGGCGCTATCACCCAGGAAGTAGCCGACCAGAGATGGAACGCATGGAAAGCCGAGAGAGACGCCAAGGTCGAGTCCAAGAAGCAGAATCTCAAGAAGACTGACAATGAGACCCGCCGCGAGCTCCTCAACGCCGAGGCTAAGGTAAATCAGGAGAGAGCCGAGGCCATCAGCAAGCGCAAGGCCGAAGAGGCTGCAGCAAAGGCAGAGGCAGAGGCCAAGGCAAAAGCCGAGGCTGAGGCAGCCGCAGCAGCAGAGGCAGCTGAGACCGCAGAGGCCGCTCCCGCAGCAGAGTAGTCAGATGCAGCCCGCGGAAGACACATTGCTGCCCGTCGGAAGGATCATCAAGTCCTACGGCACAGAGGGAGAGGTGATGGCCGCCTTCCAGGAGGGCATCGCGGACTTACTCAAGAAAGATGAACCGGTATGGCTGTTCTACGACGGCCTGCCGGTTCCTTTTTATATCACTTCACTCCAGCCCAAGGGTCCGCGCAAGGCCGTCATCCGCCTGGAGGACATCGACACCCTCGCCGACGCGGAGGAGGCCGCCGGCAAGGAAATCTGCATCGATCCTGCCGGTTATCCGGAGCTTTCAGACACTGATGCACATACCATCACCGAGGATGGCCTCACACTCGAGGACCTCATCGGATTCAGCCTCCTCGACCAGGAAGGCAGCACCGCCGGCACCATAGCGGACATCCTGGACTTCTCCGGCAACATCTGCCTCGAGCTATCCGGCTCCGGCGCACTCGTCCCCTTCCACGACGACCTCCTCATAGACCTCGACCCGGAACTCAGAACCGTCACCCTGAGCATAGACAAAGGCCTTCTGTGATATGCACCGCTCAACATTTATAAGCCTGCTGCCTATACTGATTCTGACTGCCGCGCTCCACAGCTGCGGGCATACCAGGCAGACAAATCTGACTCTGAAAGCCGCAGACTCCCTGATGAGCACTTCCCCACAGGCGGCACTGGACTCTCTGATCAGTATAGACAGCATATCTCTCGCGCAGATGGGGCGGAAAGACGGCGCATATTATCAGCTACTTCTTACTGAGGCGCACTACAAATGCTACCTGCCCATAAATGCAGACACAGCTATATTCAAAGCCACCGGTTACTTCAGGAAGCATGGCCCCGGACTGTTGTATGCGAGAGCCCTGATTATGCAAGGGGCACTGCTCACAGAGCGGAACGCCCACGCAGATGCCCTTATCTCCTACAAAAAAGCCGAGCCTGTTATGACTGATGTGCAGGATTACGAGCAGCTGGGCCTCCTCTATACCCGCATAGGAGAGCTCTACCAGACAACATTTTCAGAGAAGAAACAGTCATTGCTTTATTATAGGAAAGCGCTGTCCTTGTTCAGACAGGCCCATGCAGATCACAGGCTGGCCGCTGCCAATCTTACATTATCCCGCATCCTGCTCATAGATTCTGCCGCGGCTGGCAGAACCTACTTTGAAGAGGGATTCAAAAAAGCCGCAACAGACCATGACACAACACTTATTCTGGAAGGGCTTGACCAAAAGGCCCTCTACCTGATAGCCTGTACCCATGATTCCCTTGCTGCAGCCAGAACCGCAGCAAACGCAATGCGCACCCCCGAATATGCCGGATACCTTACAAAATCCCAGCACAATTCCCTTTGCATGATAGCGGCAGAAGGATACTCCGCGGCAGGGAGAGCGGACTCAGCACTGTTTTTTGTCGACAAGATGATACTTTCAGGTACTTCTGACAGCGCACTATACTACTGGACTCTTTCAACGGCAAAACAATACAGCGGAGAGTTCAAAAAAGCACTGGAATATGAAAAGAAAGCGTCCGAACTAAGCCACCGGCTCAAAACATACTCAAATAACCTCAACCTCGAACTCAAAGAGCAGTCATATCAGGCAGAATATAATTCCATGGCCGCGAAATACCGCATTTCGAAACTTATAAACACCATCCTGATACTTACTGCCGCTGCATGCATCCTCATCTTCTTTTTGGTAAAAGCAATACTGTATCTCAAACGCACCCATACCAATGTCCGGAAAAGTATCAAGCTGATACATGACCACACCGGAATAAATCCTGACGCCGCTCAGGAAGACGATGACATCAGGCTATTGAATCTGG
>DHKFR23501__coassemble_1171_pt1 | contig 13189 bp, 12 predicted proteins | sample DHKFR23501__metabat2_low_PE_038 | metagenome-assembled genome bin DHKFR23501
AAAGCACTGCAAAAAAACTGATAACCGCAGCCAGCGTGACCGCCGTAATGCTCTCTGCAACATCCTGCAACATCGAACCGTTCCATCTGGGGAACTTCTACGTTCCGAATGCAGTAGTAACAGTAAAACCTTTAACAGGAGGCAGCATACCGTTCTATCTGCAGATTGACGACTCGACTACAGCCGTGGCCGACAACATTCACACAGCACCGTACGGCAACCGCGAGGTCAGGGCCATAGCGCAGCTAGAAGAGCTCCACAAAAGTGTAGAGGGATATGACAAGGTATACCACGTACACTATCTGGACAGCATCCTTACAAAGGACATCCTCCCCTTTACTAACCATATGGATGTGGACACTCTATACGGCAACGACCCGGTGATCCTGTTAAACGACTGGAAAACAGCCGTTGAGGATGGATACCTCACCCTTGAGTTCCAGGTAATGACCCCTAGTCCCTACGCCGCACACCGGATCAACCTGCTGAGCGGAATCAACCCTGACGACCCCTACGAACTGGAATTCAGACACATGAACGACTACCACGGATATATCGGAGATGAATACCTGGCAAACGGCCTGGCGGCATTCCGTCTGGACAGTCTTCCTGACACAGAAGGCAAGACGGTCAAGATCACCGTACGCTGGCTGGCCCCCGACGGACGCAAGAAAGCTTTCGCATTCGACTACTGCACCGGTGTCTCATCTCCAGAGAAACTGCAGTTGAGAAACGGCGTGACATATCTGGACAACTTGAAATAGAACCTTTCTAAAGAAGACCCTCGTGAGACAGGCCGGGCAGCAGAACTCAGAAGCAACCGTCATCAAGGCCGCCGCTAAAGGCGACCGCAATGCGGCCAGGTCCGTCTATGAGACCCACATAGGATATCTCACTGCCGTATGTTCCAGATATATAGCTGACGATGAGGATGTCCGCGACCTGCTGCAGGAAAGCTTCGTGAGGATATTCAGGTCGCTGGACCGGTTCCAGTACCGGGGGACAGGCTCGCTGAGAGCTTGGATGACGAAGATAGTGGTCAACGATGCGCTGAAATACCTTAGGGACAACGACCGGAACTCCATGGTGGAATTCAAGGACAGCCTACCCGAGGCAGCGGAGGACGTGGAGGGCTCCGACGTCACCGGCATTCCTCCGGAAGAGATGCAGAGGATGATCCGCAACCTGCCTGTGCCCTACCGGACAGTATTCAACCTCTACGTATTCCAGAGGCTGAGTCACAAAGAGATAGCGGATACGCTCGGCATGGCTCCCGGGACATCGGCCTCCTGCCTGCACAGAGCCAGGAAGATGTTAGTGAAAATGGTAAACGAATACAAGCATGAAAGAAATGTTTGACGACATAAGGGAAAAACTGGACGAATGGGAAGCTCCTGCTCCGGAAGGGCTGTGGGAGAGGATTGAGGAAGCCGGTCTGCAGAATGCCCGGCCATCGGGGATACGTCCTGTCCTCAGGAAAGCCGCAGTGGCGGCCGGCACCGTTGCAGCTGCTGCCCTGGCCGTCATGCTCCTCCGCCCCGGCCATGACGACACCGGAGATATCTTTCCAGGAGCAATTCCCCTGACTGCAGAAATCCGCACCGATATAGATCCGATGATACCCGCAGTACCCCGAAGTATTGCACCGATAAAACCGATAGATGAGATAAAGGAAAAACATACCGTACTGAACAGCGGCGGACTACTGCCGTCCCGGATAGAGACGGTCCCCATAACGGTCCCGAACCCACACCGAGTCAATGGGCCGGCGGCCGTAACCGTAGAGAGAAGGGTGATGAAGAGGCCGGCCGGAGCCGGAGAAGAAAACAGGTTGAGCAAAACAGGCTCCGGTCACTCCGCACGGACACTGTCCGCAGATATTGAAGGGAAGGAGAAGAGCAGAAAGTCCGCCGGTCTGCTCAGTTTCGGTATCTCGACTTCCAATTCTCCCGGCACGGAAACATCCAGAATGGGCTACACCAGAATGACAGGCTACTCGGCAGCTCCCGTCACATTGCCGGCATCCAACCCTACCGGCATGTGGATTGACCCAGATGCCAATATGCGCTTAGCCAACCACGATGAGAATGTCGGCACAGAGACACGTTACCGCCTCCCGGTCAGGACCGGAATATCCCTGCGGTACACCCTTCCCGCCAACGTAAGTGTCGAGACCGGAGTCACATACACATGGCTGTCGTCCACCCTCCGCTCCGGCTCCGAGCAGAACCACTACAGCACCACCACGCAGATGCACTATGTCGGTGTACCCCTGAACGTCAGCTACACATTCTTCCATAACCGCCTGGTAGACATCTACGCCTCAGCAGGCGGTCTAATGGAGAAATGCGTGGGAGGATCCATACAGACCAAGTACATCATGGACGGACGCTCCACCGGTAAAGACAGGACAGAGCCGCTGAGCGCCAGACCATTGCAATGGTCAGTCAATGCCACCGCCGGAGTACAGCTCAACATAACACCCGCAGTCGGTATCTACGCCGAGCCCGGAGCCGCCTACTACTTCGATGACGGCACCTCCCTGCAGACCACCTACAAGGCCCGGCCGCTCAACTTCTACCTGCGCTTCGGCCTGCGCTTCTCGTTCGGCCTATAGTATGATGGAGTTTTTCTCCAGAAAATCCTGAAGTCCTTGACGGTAAGTATCTGACACCGGTATCCTCACCTTCCCGTAGACCACCCGACCCCTCTCGATGCAGGACATCGCGGACGGCTGGATGATGTACGAGCGGTGCACCCTCACGAAACGCTCCCGCGGAAGCTGCTCCTCCAGCGCCTTCATGCTCATCAGCGAGAGCACAGGCTCGGAGCGGTCCCGGAGCCATATCCTGACATAGTCCTTGAGCCCCTCGATATATAGAATATCGTCCAGTTCCAGCCTCAGCAGCCGGTAATCCGTTTTTACATAGATGGATGCCGGGGCAACGCTGCTTCCCGCCATCTCAAACCACCGCAGAGCCTTGGAGGCCGATACCAGAAAATCGGCATAGGAAATGGGCTTGAGCAGGTAGTCCAGGGCATTGACCCTGAAGCCTTCCACCGCATAATTGCTGAAGGCAGTAGTAAATATCACCCGCGTCCGCTCAGGCAGCATCCGGGCCAGCTCCATCCCGCTGAGCTCCGGCATCTGGATGTCGCAGAAGAGCAGGTCCACAGCCTCCCGTCCCAACGCCTCGAATGCCGCCGAGGCACTGTAGAAGGATCCTTTCAACTCCAGAAAAGGAGTCTTGCGGACATATCCCTCCATCAGCTCCACCGCCAGGGGCTCGTCATCCACGACATAGCAGGTCAATTTCATGGCATTCTCATTTTCTAAGGTCAATACTCAGGAAAGCGCGGTACTCCTCCCCCTCCTGCCCGTAGCGCAGCTCATACTTCCCGGGATAGAGCAGCTCCAGCCGGCGGCTGAGATTCGCCAGGCCTACGCCCGAGCCGCTGCGGTCAGCCCCCTGCGCCTTGGGAAAGCAACTGTTGACAGTAACGCACTCCAGCCGGCTTCCTTCCACGGCAATCCGTATGTGTACGGACGAGGGCCTGTCATTGCTGACTCCGTGCTTGAAGGCATTCTCCACCAGGGAAATAAACAGCAGCGGGGCTATCATCTGCCCGGCCGGAGCCTCCGGCAGCTCCACACTCACCTCCACATGCCGCGGCAGACGGATGCGCATCAGGGCGATATACTCCCGGATAAAATTAATCTCGTCCTGCAGCGGCACCTCCTCCCGGTCACCGCCGTAAAGAACGTAGCGGAGCAGATGGCTGAGGTCATGGACGGCGATCTGGGCCCGGGCAGGGTCGATCTGTATGAGGGAATAGATGTTGTTCAGGGTATTGAACAGAAAATGAGGATTGAGCTGCTGCCTGAGATTCTGCAGTTCGGCCTCTGAGCGGCGGTGCTCCAGCTCCTTGCGCTCAGACTCGGCCCGGTACCATCCGGCAGTCATCCTCACCGCCACGCTGGCTCCGGCGACCAGGACATACATCAAGGCGTTGCGTCCGAAGAAGACCAGGCTGTCCATAATGGGCCGCATCCCGTGAGGTCTGTGAAAATCAGGGGGCAGGACATATCTGAAAAGCAGATGGACCGCAGTCATGGCCACCGCAATGAGCAGAATGTTCAGGATGATGAACGCACCCATGCGGCGGCGGGCCAGGAACTTGTCTATCAGCAGGAAATAATTGAGGTAAAATACCGCCATGAAGGACAGCGGCACCATCAGGAAACGGACATACTCCGGCCCGGTCATCATGGGTCTGTCGGGAGAGGTCCGGAACAGGGGCATGAATATCACCACCGCCCATATCAGGGAGTGTATCAGCCATCCGGTATATTTTGTCTGACGCGGTGTCATAGGCAGTATCTCATCCTGAACGCAAAATTAAACAATTTACTCGTATCTTATCGCCTCTATCGGGTCCAACCCGGCGGCTTTCTTCGCGGGATACCATCCAAAGAACACTCCTGTGACGGTGCAGACGGCGAAGGAGAGTATCACGCTCCAGGGCTGGATGAAGACAGGATAGGAGGCCAGGAGATTGACCAGCAGGGCGGCGCCGACTCCCAGCACCACACCTATCAGGCCGCCGGTGACGCTGATGAGGACGGACTCTATGAGGAACTGCGCCAGGATGTCCCGGCCCTTGGCCCCTATCGACATCCTCAGGCCTATCTCACGGGTGCGCTCGGTGACGGAGACATACATGATGTTCATGATACCTATGCCGCCGACCAGCAGCGAGATACCGGCCACGACGGCAAGCAGTACCGTCATCGTGTCGGTGGTGGAGGTCATCATCGAGGAGAGCTCCTGCTGGGAACGGATGGAGAAGTCGTCCTCGTCGGTGTCCTTGAGCCGGTGGTTGTCTCTCAATATCTGTGATATCTCCTCTATCGCCTGCTCCGTATAGTCCTCTGAGACGGCGGAGCAGATAATCTCCTGGAGATGGGTGATGGCCAGCATCCTCTTCTGAACGGTGGTGTATGGAGCGATGATCAGGTCGTCCTGGTCCATGCCCATGCTGTTGTAGCCCTTGCTCTCCAGTACTCCAATGATACGCAGGGGGATGGTTCCGAAACGGATTACCTTCCCTATCGGATTCTGCCCCTCGGGGAAGAGCTCGTCCACTACAGACTTGCCCACCAGACAGACCTTGGCCGCCGTGCGGATATCCTGCTCGGTGAAGATATCCCCGTCCTGGACCCGGTAACGCCGTATCTCCAGATAGTCCCGGTTGGCACCGTAGACTGTGGTCGGTGTATTCCTGGCCCCGTAAATGGCCTGGCCGGAGCTGTTGACAGCCGGCGAGACGTATGTTACGAAACTGGTCTGCGTCTGAATATCCTGAAGGTCCTCGAGCTTGAGGGACTCCATGTCCTCGGGGCTCAGCCTCACTCCTCCCCTGCGCTCGCCGCCCGGATGGATCATTATCATATTGGACCCCATCTCGCTGATCTGCGCCTGGATGCTCCGCTTGGACCCCTGGCCGATGGCCAGCATCGTTATCACGGCCGCCACCCCGATAATGATGCCGAGCATGGTCAGGAATCCGCGGAATTTATTGTTACTTAGAGCCTTTACGGCTATTTTAAAAAGATTGCCTATATTCATTGCCTAGTCCTCCTCTACCGGGATGGACGCTAGGGTGGCAGCTGCGTCGAGGATGTTTCCGTTGAGGACATCCCCGGTCACCCTTCCGTCACGGAGGGTGATGTTGCGGCTGCTGTACCGCGCTATCTCGGGATTATGCGTTACGAAAATTATGGTCCGGCCCTCAGCGTGGAGCCTCTGGAAGAGGACCAGCACCTCGAAGCTGGTGCGGGTGTCGAGGTTGCCGGTGGCCTCGTCGGCCAGGATTACCGCCGGGTCGTTGACCAGGGCCCGGGCGATGGCCACCCTCTGCATCTGTCCGCCGGACATCTGGTTGCTCTTGTGCCACAGGCGGTCGCCCAGACCCACTGCCTCCAGGGCGCTGACGGCCTTCTGACGCCGCTGCGAGGACGAATATGAGGAATTGTACATCAGGGGCAGTTCCACATTCTCCACGGCCGTGGTCTTGGGCAGAAGGTTGTAGCTCTGGAAGACGAAGCCTATCTTGCGGTTGCGCAGGGTCGCCCTCCGGTTCTTATCCATGGTCCGGACGGATATGCCGTCGAGCCAGTATTCTCCCGAAGTGGGGGTATCCAGACAGCCGAGGGTGCTGAGCAGGGTGGACTTGCCCGAGCCGGAAGAGCCCATGATGGTCACGAACTCCCCTTCGCTGATGGTAAATGACACCTCTCTGAGCGCATGGACCGTCTCTTCTCCGACTATGAAGTCGCGGCAGATATCCTCCAATCTGATAATTTCTCTCATGACTTGCTGTTTTTATCTGGGAGGTCCGGGCATGAAGGGGCTGCGCTCCTGCTGGGCTGCCTTTACGGGCAGGACAGCCGTCTGCACTCCGGTGACTACGGTCTCTCCCTCGGTCACTCCGGAAATAATCTCTGTCATCTCCCCGTCGGACTGGCCCACAGTCACCATCCTGGGCTCCAGCTGGGTACCGTTCAGGACCCAGCAAATATTTTCGGGAGCCCTAGGACCTTCCTTCCCGGCTTCCGGAACCGCAAGGCTATAGCCCATGGACTCCATCATGCCTGGGTCAGGGACAAAGCGCAGCGCCTTGGACGGGACGCAGCAGACATTGTTGCGCTCGAGGGTATATATCGTCACATTGGCGGTAAGGCCGGGCTTGAGCTTGAGTTCCGGGTTGTATGCCGTGATCACCACTTCATAAGTCACGACACTGGACTCGGTCGTAGCCTCAAGCCGGACCTGTTCCACCGTGCCTGTAAACACATCGTCAGGATAGGCGTCCACCGTGAAATCCACCCTCTGTCCCTCCTGCACATAACCTATGTCGGCCTCGTCCACGTCTGCTATCACCTGCATGTCGGTCAGGTCGTTGGCTATCGTGAAGAGGGTCGGGGTCTCGAAGCCGGCGGCCACTGTCTGTCCCTCCTCCACGGCGCGGCTTATGACCACTCCGTCGATGGGTGAGGTGATGGTGGCGTAGCCCAGATTGCGCCGGATGCCGACGATGGAGGCCTGACGCTGGGCGTAGGTGTTCCTGGCCGTCTCATAGAGGTAGAGGGCCTCGTCGTACTCGGCGTCACTGACCAGTTCCTTTTCATAGAGCTGCTTGGTGCGCAGGTATTCCTTCATGCGGTACTCGTACTCGGTCTTGCTGCTGGCCAGCTGGGCCTCGGCCTCCTCCAGGTCGGACTCCAGAGTCACCTTGTCCATCTCGGCGATGAGCTGGCCGGCGGTGACCCGGTCATTGTAGTCCACATAGAGCCTGTCGATGATACCGGAGACCTGAGTTCCGACCTCCACGAGGGTGACAGGCTCGACGGTACCAGTGGCGGTCACGGAGTTGCTGATGTTTCCGCGGGAGACCCGGACTGTCTGTACGGTGATCTCACCGCTGCCGGAAGGCCTGACCATCAGCCAGACGCCGACGGCCGCCGCGGCCAGGACCACCGTCCATACGGTTATTTTTACTGCTGTTGTCTTTTTCATTGTATTATAAGTTTTTAATTCCTTGATAGATATCGAGCAGCTCGAGATTGAGCAGCGTCATGTATTTGGACTGAAGCACTTCCTGCTGAGCGGATGCCAGCTCGTTCTGGGCCGTAATCAGCTCGACAGTATTCTTCACTCCCAGGGAGAACTGTTCGTACGTAAGGTCGTAGCTCTGACGGGCATAGTCCTCCTGCTGCAGGGCGGCGATGTAGCGGGACTGGTTGGAGAGGGCGCCGAGATAGGCTGACTCGACCTCCTTCAGAAGGTCCTTCTCGATGCTCAGCTTCTCCAGGCGGGTGTTCTCGGCGGAGATACGGGCCTTGTTGAGAGCGGTGCGGTTGCTGCGGTTGGAGTAGATGGGGATGCTGAGGGTCAGGCCTATGTTCTCATGAAAATTGTTCCAGTACTGGTTGCCGGTGCGGTAGCCGGGCGTAGAGCCCGTAGCCGTTCCCGCTCCGGTTGCGGTCATGAAACTGGTACCCACTCCTGCCGAGAGAGAAATGGACGGAAAGAATCCTGCGCGGGCCTGACGTATCTCCAGCTCGGCCGCCTGTACGGATAGATTGCCACGCTCAACCTCAGGCATGGCGTCAAGAGCAGCCAGATAGATGTCGGACTTAGGGGGAAGTACCGACAGAATACGGTCCTGCGGCACCTCAGGCCCGGCAAGATTCATTTCGTCCATGATATCGAGTTCCAGCAGCTGCTTGAGCTGCAGGAGGTATTCGTCGTATGAGGCCTGTGCCGAGACGACCTGGTACTCGTCGCTCTTCCACTGACTCTCGAGCTGGGCAAAATCCACCCGGCTGATCGACCCGGCCTTCCACATCTCCTCCGCGCGGTCGCGCTGAACCTTCGAAGCCTCGGCCGTACTGCGGCTGACAGTAACGGACTCAGCTGCGTAGAGGCACTGCATGTAGGCCTGGATGATGGCAATACGGATATCGTTGGCTGTTTCCTCCACGGAGAGCAGGTCCATCTCGTTCTGGACTTTCTGCTGCTTGAGGGCAGTCGACAGGCTGCCGCCGCGGAAGAGACTCATGCTCGCGTTGAGATTGTACGAGCCGGTGTACATGTTGTTGTCCGTCACATCGGAAGACGGATAGTTGGCCAGACTCTGGGAAGTGGAGGCCGACAGGGAGGGGAAGAGAGCCGCGCGGGCCTGCTTGGTGTCCTCAACACCGGAGAGGTAGGTGTTGCGGGTCTGCTTCAGCTGGATGTTGTGCTCCATCGCGTAGTCCAGGCATTCCGACAGGGTCCATACCTTGGTGAAAGAAGCATCCCCGGCCGGAGTCTGAGCCATAGCCGGGATGCACATACACATGAAACATATCTTGAACAGTAGCTTTGCCATGGTCTTTTCTTTTTTTCGGCAACAAAACTACTGTCTGCCCCGTCCTTCAGCAACTCAAATCGACCAATTGCCCGATTTCCTCGACTACTGCTCCGTTCGCCATTACGGCAGGCAGCTACAGCTCCGGCATGATTCCGAGCTGGTCGGTACGGAACTGTCCGTACTCGTCGGGGGAGAAGACGTAGGGCCAGGTCATCACGCGCATCGGAACTGGACGCGAGTCGGGATGATAGGCCGGCTGGATGTGGTCGTGGGGATTGAGGATGAAGCCGTTGCGCTCGTAGAAAAGCTTGCGGCGGAGAGTCATCTCATCCTCTTCGGAAGGCATCTCGATCTCGAGTATCATAGGGATGCCGAGGCTCTTGATGTAGTCGAGAACCCTGGTGCCGGTGCCGCCTCCGCGACGGGACGGGTCCACCGCAAAATGCTCTCCGTACAGATAGCCGTGACCGAAGTCCCAGAAAGTGAAAAAGCCGACAGGGCCGTCCTCCTCCCGGTCTCCGTAAAAGACGATAAAATGGAACCTGTCATCCGACAGCATTCCGGTCATGACAGCCGTGTCGCGGCGCTCCTCGTATGGGAAACTTTCCTCATAAATCCTGACGCACCCGGAATAAAGGGCGTCTGAGGACGATGTGATTCTGCGTATATTAAGGGTACTCATAGTATGGTCAGCCTATGCAAATTACGCACCACCGCTACAGGATATTGACCTCCGGACGGAGCTCCACCCCGAAACGTTCGCGGACGGAGTCCCGTACGGCCGTGGCGAGGGACTCGACCTCAGAGCCAGTGGCCCCGCCGAGATTGACCAGCACCAGGGCTTGCTTAGGATAGACCCCGGCCCTTCCGAGGGAGCGGCCCTTCCATCCGCACTGCTCGATGAGCCATCCGGCGGAGAGTTTGACGCAGTCCGGGACGACCGCACCGGATGTGCCGCGCACCTCGTAGAAAGGGATTGCCGGCCATTGCTTCTGCAGCTCTTCCAGCTTGGAGCGGGGCACGACCGGATTGGTGAAGAAACTGCCGGCGCTGCCGGTTTCCGAAGGGTCGGGCAGCTTGGAGGAACGCACCGCCCTGACTGTCTCCCGGACATCCCGCAGAGTGATATTGTCCCGTCCTGAAAGAGCCTCGGAGAGAGCCTTGTAGCCCAGATTGAGCTGCGGCCGGAGCCCAAGACGGAAGAGGACAGACAGCACTACGAACCGTTTATTGTCCTGCTGCTTGAAGATGCTGCGGCGGTAGCCGTAACCGCAGTCCGCGGCCGGGAAGACCTTCTTCTGCCCGCTGGCCATGTCCAGAGTCTCCACCTCGAGGATCAGGTCCTTGACCTCCACCCCGTAGGCCCCGATATTCTGCACGGCGGCGGCGCCCGTCTCCCCGGGGATGGCCGAGAGGTTCTCCGCCCCGTACCATCCGCGCTCCACGCACATCTCCACGAAATCGTCCCAGACGACGCCGGAGCCTACCCGGACTTCCACCGCATCCTCATTTTCAGAGACTGTCTCACAGCCGGTTATCCGTGAATGGAGGACGGTGCCGGGCCAGTCGCGGGTCAGCAGCAGATTGCTTCCCCCGCCGATGTGCAGCCAGGGCGAGGGCAGGTCCCCCTCCCGCAGCATACGGGCGGCCTCCAGCAGTTCCGCCTCCGAAGAGTATTCCACGAAGGCAGCGGTGCGGGCGTCTATTCCGAAGGTATTGTGTCCCAGCAGGGAATAATCTTTATGAATGTTCAGCATAACGGCATTTCAAGTCAATGGCACATCTCAGTCAATACGGGTAATCCGGGCTCCGAGGGCATTGAGCCTCTCCTCGATGTCCTGGTAGCCGCGGTCGATCTGCTCGATGTTGTGGATGCGGCTGGTGCCTACGGCTCCCATGGCGGCAATCAGCATGGCGATGCCGGCACGTATGTCGGGGGAGGTCATCTCCCGGCCTCGGAGGTTCATCCGGTGGTTGTGGCCCACCACCACGGCGCGGTGCGGGTCGCAGAGGATGATCTGGGCGCCCATGTCTATGAGCTTGTCCACGAAGAAAAGGCGGCTCTCGAACATCTTCTGGTGAATCAGCACGCTGCCCTTGCACTGGGTGGCCACCACCAGCATGACGCTCAGCAGGTCCGGGGTCAGGCCGGGCCAGGGCGCGTCGGCGATGGTCATGATCGAACCGTCCAGGAAGGTGTCTATCGCATACTCCTCCTGAGCCGGCACGTAGATGTCGTCTCCTCTCTGCTGCAGGGCAATACCGAGGCGGCGGAAGCTCTCGGGGATAATGCCGAGGTTGTCGTAGGATACGTTCTTGATGGTGATCTCACTTTGGGTCATGGCTGCCATGCCTATGAAGCTGCCGACCTCGATCATGTCGGGCAGGACGGTGTGCTCGGTCCCGTGCAGCTCGCTCACGCCCTCGATGGTCAGGAGGTTGGAGGCAATGCCGCTGATGCGGGCGCCCATGCGGTTGAGCATCCGGCACAGCTGCTGGAGGTAGGGCTCGCAGGCGGCGTTGTAGATAGTGGTGGTGCCCTCGGCCAGGACGGCGGCCATCACGATGTTGGCCGTTCCGGTGACGGAGGCCTCGTCCAGGAGCATGTAGGTGCCGCGGAGCTTCCTGGAACGCAGCTCGAAGGTGGCATTGTCCTTATTGTAGGTAAATTCCGCACCGAGCCGCTTGAGTCCCTCGAAATGGGTGTCGAGCCTCCGGCGGCCGATTTTATCCCCTCCCGGCTTGGCGGTCAGGGCATAGCCGAAGCGGGCGAGCATCGGGCCGGTGAGCATGATGGAGCCGCGGAGGGAGGCGTTGCGCTTGAGGAACTCCGGAGTGCGGAGATACGCCGTGTCTATGTCCTCGGCGCAGAAGGAATAGCTGCCCCGTCCCAGCTTATCCACCTTCACGCCCATATCCTGCAGGAGGGCGATGAGGTTGTTGACATCCAGGATGTCGGGCACATTGTGGACGGTTACTTTCTCCCGGGTGAGCAGTACGGCGCAGAGTATCTGCAGCACCTCGTTCTTGGCCCCTTGCGGGCGGATTTCTCCTGAGAGCCTGTGGCCCCCTTCTATTACGAAACAGGACATGACGGTATTTTTATGTTGTTTTTCAGTTCTTCGAGCCCCAGGGCAGGCAGTTCCTGCTCCAGATAACGGCCCGGCACGACATCCGGGATGATTTCCGACTCTATAGGTATGTAGAAGAGCCGCGAGCTGACCTGATCGGGCATCCCGGCCAGTGAACGGAGTCTCTGGGCATCTTTCTCGGTGGTGAGTATCACCGCTGTAGGATGACGGCGCACTGCCGCGGCCACCCTGGAGATATCGGACAGGCTATAGTTATGATGGTCACCGAAGCGGAATGCCTCCACCACGGAATAGCTCCATCCCACTCCGCGGCGCACCGAACGGTCATCGGCTATGCCCGCCAGCACTACCGCACTCTTGGCATAGATGAAGCGGCTGTCCCCTTTTTCAGGGATTACCGGCCGAGGGGGGAGATATTTTATGCCGGAAAACAGCAGCGGGATACCCTTTCTCAGTTTCAGACGCTCCCTCCACCGTAGACGCTCAGAGGACGGAATTTCTCCCTCCATCTTGGTGACAATCACCATGTCCGCCCTCCGGATCTGATTCGGCAGGTCGCGCAGCCTGCCTATCGGCAGAAGGCTGTCCTTGAAGACAGGACGGGTGCTGCTTACCAGGACAATCGAGAAATCCGGACGCAGCCGCCGGTGCTGGAAGGCATCGTCCAGAATCACCAGATCCGGCCGCACCTCAGGGGACATCGCCGCCAGGGCATCCACCGCCCGCCTGCGGGAAGCATCCACCACCACCGTAACATCCGGAAACTTGCGCTTTATCTGCAGGGGCTCGTCCCCCACATCGCGGTAATTGTCCTCCACGGATACTGTCCTGAACCCTTTGGTCCTCCGCCCATACCCCCGGGACACCACGGCTATCCTCCGGCTGTCCCGGTAGAGCCGGATCAGCATTTCCACCGCAGGGGTCTTGCCTGTGCCGCCGACGGTGATGTTGCCCACGCAGATGGAGGGCAGAGCCGAAGGATATGACTTCAGCACCCCCTTGTCATAAAAAAGATTCCTCACCGCCAGCACTATGGCATACGGGAAAAGCAGCAGTCTGTCTATCTTCATACCTGCATTCTTCACTTTTATCAACCCCCAAAGATAGTCAAAACCGCCGAATTACGGCTGGTTATTCCAACTCCATAAAATCATTTCCGAGTTTCTTCGGTCTATGAC
>DHKFR23501__coassemble_1193_pt1 | contig 12783 bp, 12 predicted proteins | sample DHKFR23501__metabat2_low_PE_038 | metagenome-assembled genome bin DHKFR23501
CTGGCTGAGCATTGTCATCGCGGTGTTGGTATTCGTACTTCCCGCTATTTTTGAGAACGATAAAAAGAAAAAGAGGAGGAGGGACCATCTGCCGCATCCGGTGGAGGAACCCGATCTGATGGAAAAGCCCCTGCCCGTGGAACCTGTAGAAGAAGTGCAGTCCGTAAGTTCTGTTCCGGACAAAGTTCAGGTTCCCGAGCCTGTCCGTGTTCAGCCGGCACCGGACCCCGGGATGGCTGTGCCGGCGGAACAGACCTCCGTGCAGGAGCGGACTCCAGGCCGCAGACGCCGCTTCAATGCCCGGGATATGGTCATTTACTCGGAGATAATGCATCCGAAGTATTTGGATGATTAATTATTATTCGTATCTTTGCATTGAAATTAGAATTAGAAAGAGTCCTGCACATGTGCGCGGGATTCTTCTTTTTTTTGATTATTAAACAGATAAGAAGATAAACATTATGTCAGACATTCATTATGTGACAGCAGAAGGTCTTGAGAAGCTCAAGGCCGAACTGGCTGAGGCCATCAGTCAGAGACCCGTTATTTCCAAGCAGATAGCTGAAGCGAGAGACAAGGGAGATCTCTCAGAGAATGCAGAATACGACGCAGCCAAGGAGGCCCAGGGCCTTCTGGAGCTCAAGATATCCAAACTCGAGAATCTCGTGGCAAACGCCCGTGTCATCGATGAGTCCAAGATCAACACCGACCACGTCCAGATGCTTACCAAGGTGACCCTGAAGAACCTGCTCAACAACACCACCGTCCAGTACACCCTGGTCGGCGAGAGCGAGGCCAACTTCCGCGAGGGTAAGCTGGCTGCCGGTACTCCGATCGGCAAGGCCCTGATGGGCAAGCGCAAGGGAGATGTCGTGGAGGTCAAGGTGCCTTCAGGTATCCTCAAGTTTGAAATACTTGATATCTCACTTTAATCCCGAGGCAATTATGGCATCAGTTTTCAGCAAGATAGTGAAGGGTGAGATTCCCTCCTACAAGGTCGCCGAGACGGAGACCTGCTATGCATTTCTGGACATCAACCCGCTGAAGGAGGGGCATACCCTGGTCATCCCCAAGAAAGAGGTGGATTATCTATTCGACCTGGACGAGCAGACCTACGTGGAGCTGCAGCTTTTTGCCCGCAAGGTCGCCAAGGCAGTGAAGGCTGCTGTCCCCTGCAAGAGGGTAGGAGTGGCCGTGCTGGGTATGGAAGTTCCTCATGCCCACATCCATCTGGTGCCTCTGGACAGCGAGGGGGATATGGATTTCAAGAAGACGAAACTTTCACTGAGCGGTGAACGCTTCGAAGCCCTGGCGGCCTCCATCGCTGCGGAATATGCAAAGCTCTGAGTCTATGAGATCGAAATACTACTGGATTTGTTTATTTTCCCTTCCGTTGTTCACAGCCCTTATTGCGACGTGCGGAAGAAGGGATGAGGCGCGTATAAGTCTTACAGTAAAAGGTGCTCCTGACAGTACGGAAGTAGTGGTCTCGCGTCTGGCAATGAATGAGATACAGGTGCTGGATACACTCTATACCTCTCAGGGCAAAGCCTCCTGCGAGGTGAGCGTCTATGCCGGGTCGCCGGAGTTCATCTACCTGTCCTATGGTGACGGTCAGACCGTCCCGCTGCTGCTGCAGGACCGGGACAGGGTGAGCGTGACGGCCTCCTGGAACGGTGCCGGAGCTACTGTAGAGGGCTCTGAGGAATCGCTTCTGATGCAGGAGGTGGATTCGGTCATCAATGCTTTCAGCTCTGCGTTCGACGCCGGGACAGCTGAACTTCTGGCGGCAGAGGAACGCGGCGACCATGCGGAGGTTTCCCGTCTCAGAAGGGAGCTGGGTGCTCTCTATGTCAGATGCAAGCAGGATGCGATAAAATATATCTACGCTCATCCCAAGTCGATGAGTGTGATTCCGGTTCTCTATATGAGGACCTCCGATGGCCTGCCGGTATTCTCCCAGGCTACCGACGCCCTTATCATGGAGAGGGTATATGACAGCCTCAAGACTGTGTATCCCTCATCTCCCTATCTGGTGTCATTGGCTGACGAGGTGAGCTTGAGATTCAACGCTCTGGAGATTCAGAACAGGATGGCCTCGGCGGAGGAGGTGGATTTCCCCGAGATAGTCCTCAGTGATGTGAACGGCCGGCAGCAGTCCCTCACAGCTCTCAGGGGCAAGGTGGTCATCCTGATGTTCTGGGATGCGTCCAATGTAGAGCAGAGGGTCTATAATTCTGACTTGAAAATCCTATACGACAAATACCGCGGCCGCGGCCTGGAAATATACCAGGTGGGGCTCAATTCGGACAAGACGGCCTGGGCCATGCAGGTCAAGGAACAGGAGCTGCCCTGGATAAGCGTCTGTGATCCGGCTGCGGGCGCATCTGTCAGCGCCATGCTTTACAATGTCACTCAGCTTCCCGCGATGTATGTGATCTCCAGGGACGGCAGTATCGAGTCAAAGAACGTATTCGATATGCGTGCGCTGGAGGCTGAGATAAGCCGTCTGCTATAGGTGACGGTCAGGATGCAGGACGGCCTCGAGTTTCCTTGAAGGGTCGGCCGCGATGAATTCCTTGAGATAGAAAGGTTCGAAGTACGCTGTGTCTTCGAACCTTTTTTCTTGGAGCGCAGCGTAAGCCGGTACGGCCATGTCCTCGGCCTCGGGGTGAGAGGGGAGAAAAACGCATCTGTCCCGGTACTGCTCCGGAATCATGTCCCCGTATTTCGCCGCGCCGTCACCTGTGAATACGAGGCGGCTGTATTTATTCAGCTCGGACGAGAAAGTCTCCGGAGTGAGTACTACGGCGGCTGTGTCGGTGAGCCTGTTCCCGGCTGTGTCGTAAAGGGCGGTGTACACCTCCATGCGGCGGGCGTCGATCATGGGTATGATGACGGTGTCTCCGGGGGCGCCGCAGGGGATGCCGGCGCGTATCGCGCCGCGGGCAATGACGGCAAGAGTCTCGATTCCGATCAGAGGGATGTCTGCTCCGAAGCAGATGCCTTTGGCGGTGGATACTCCGACGCGAAGTCCGGTGTAGGAGCCGGGGCCTGAGCTTACGGCTACGGCAGAGAGGTTCCTGACCGTGATGCCGGCGCGGCTTATGGTGTCCTGAATCATGGGGACCAGCCGGGAAGCCTGACTCCTGGCCTGTTCTATGTGCCCGGAGGCAAGTATTCTCTCTCCGTCCGTTACAGCGGCGGAGCATACGTCCGTGGCTGTTTCAATAAGCAGTATCCTATTCATTTTCTTTTGTTTTATCTGTAGTCTGCGGACTGACTTCCAGACCGTCCTCAAGCACCTTGCTTATGGTACTGTAGGGACCTGTGACGACTTCCACCGTGTCAGGGGAGCCAAGTCCGGATATGATCTCAATATTCTCTATGTCCTGGATGCCGGTGACCACCGGGACTTTCCGAACTGTTGAGGAGGGCCTGTCCAGGACGTAGACGCAGCCGTCCGGAGTCACTGCCTGCAGCGGCACTGTCATCACTCCGTCCTTGCGCTCGGTCTCAATCTCCACGGAGGCGGACATGCCCGGCCGGAAGGGTATCGGGTCCGAAGCCAGCAGGTCGGAGTAGGATGATGCGAGGATGCGGATCTTCACTTCAAAGTTGGTCACGTCGGTGAGAGCCGTAGCGGTGCTGCCCAGATTCTTCGCAGAGTTGGCGATCTGGGTCACCACTCCCTTGAATCTCCTTCCGGGGTAGGCGTCCACCTCGATGTCAGCCGTGTCACCCTTGCTGATGCGGATGATGTCGTTCTCATTGACGTCGACCAGGACTTCCATCATCTCGAAGTCGGCTATGCGCAGCATCTCGGTACCGGCCATCTGGGACGTGCCGACCACCCTTTCGCCCTTCTCTACGCTGAGGCTGGACACTATCCCGTCTATCGGGGAGTAGATGACTGTCTTGGTGAGATTTTCCTCGGCTTCATCGAGGGAGGCGACGGCACTCTCGATATTGTATTCGGCGGCGTTCAGCTGCTCCCTGGCCATATTGTATTCGGCAGTGGAAGCCTGGAACTCCTGGAGGGAGATGGCGCCCTGCCCGTAGAGCTGCCTGTTGCGCTGATAGTTCTGCTCTGCCTGGGTGAAGCTGGCCTTCTGTTGCTGGTACTGGGCCCTGGTGGCGTTGAGCGTGGCGGCTGCCCGGTCGCGCAGGGAGATGTATACGTCCTGCTTGATCTTGATGACGAGGTCACCGCGGCTGATGCGGTCGCCTTCCTCCACATTGAGCTCTATGATCTCTCCCGATACGTCAGGAGATATCTTCACTTCCGTCACCGGATGAATCTTCCCGTTGGCGGGTATTCTTTCCACTATGGTGCCGTGTGCCGGATGCCCGACAGTGACAGGCTCTCCCTGCTCCGGATGGAGTATGGCGTAAACGATTACAGCGGCCATGATGACGGCCAGTGCAATCAGAAGTCTTTTCAAGCCTTTGTTTTTCTTTTTCATCTCGGGTCTGCGTTATAGAGTGAAGGGTATGCCTTTGTAATAGTCTATGATCTTGAGCTGAAATACGAACTGGTATTTGGCCTGGATGTATTCCGAGCGGGCCTTGAATAGGTTGGTCCTGGCTACTGTGTAGTCGGTGCCGTTGAGGGCTCCGGCGTTGAACTTCTCCTCCACATATCGGAATGACTCCTCCATGGAGGCAACGTTGGCCTGCGCCGCCTCCATCTGCCTGTAGTAGGTATCGGCCTCGGTGACGGCGGTCTGGATCTCCTTGTAGAGGTTCTGCTGCTTAAGCCGCAGGTCTATCTCCAGGCTCCTGCGGGAAAGCCTTGCGTTCCTGACGCTGGTCCTGACGTTCCAGTTGTTGAATATGGGGATGCTCAGGCCTATGCTGACGGAGGGGTTGATGTTGTCGCGGAACTGTTCGAAGAAGGGGTAGGTGCTTCCGTCTGGCGCGAATGAAGACGAGCTGTAGAACGTGCCGTAACTTGCGGACAGGGATATCTTGGGCCAGTACTGCCCCTGGGCGGACTTAAGGTCCAGGTCTCCTTTGTCCAGGGCCAGCCGGGCGCTCTGTATCACCGGCATGGACTGGGCGGAGGCATAGATGTCGTCGGGGCTGTCCATGGTGTAGGTCCCGATGGTCAGGTTGATATCGGGTACGGCTATACGGAAGTCCTTGTCGTACGGGAGGTCAAGCAGCTGCTGGAGGGCAAGGGTGCTGGTGGTCACCTGATTTCTGGCGGTCACTACCTGGACTCTCTCAGAGGCCAGCTGGGACTCCAGCTCCAGCAGGGACGAGTAGGGCTGGCTGCCGGCCTCGACCAGCAGCGCGGTGCGGTCCCTCTGCTCCGACATGGACCGGAAGCTCTCCCTCGCAGCAGTCAGAATCTCGCGGGAGAGAAGAATCTGCAGATAGCTCTGTACGATGGATACGGATATCTCGTCCTTGAGCCTCTCGACTTCCTGGAGGGATATCTCCAGGCTCTTCCGGGAGCTTTTCAGGCCGTAGATCCTGGACAGTCCGTCCAGCAGATATACGGATGAGTTGACGGAGGCGCTGGTGCTTTGGGACAGCTTGTTGTGGATGATCTCCAGGTTCTGCAGGTCTACGGACCGGCCCCAGTTGAGATTGTGTCCGAGGGATGCGTTCAGACTGGGGATGAAGTCCAGCTTGTCCTGGGTCAGCTGATTCTCCGCGCGGGAGACTTCTATGTTCTGCTGCTTGACGCTAAGGTTGTTGGCCCATGCATATTCTATGCACTTCTCCAAAGTCCAGATCTCCTGGGACCTGAGAGTGATGGGCAGGACCAGCAGCATCAGGAGCGCTGCGGATAGGTATTTTACGGCAGTTGCAGGCATAAGATTCAGATACAGTCCACAAAAATAGCAAAATTATTTAAAAAAGGTCCGCCGGAACAATCAGCGCTCCGGCGGACCCGGAGAGAGGGATACTACCAGCTTGCCGCAGCCTGCGGCTTGCGCAGTTTGCCGGTGATCAGGTCGTAGAGTGCTTTTGCCGCCGCTCCTACCAGACGGCCGAAGAGTCTTACTACATTTTCTTCAGGAGACTTGCCTCCGCCTATGATATCGCATGCCTGATATCGTGCTACAGTATTGAACTTTTCCATAATACGGTCTGTTAGTCTGTTAACTTGCTGAATCCAGGATCTCCTGTCCGGTCCATCCCTCGATGAAGCCGAGCAGGAACTGTGTGATGTGCTTCTTGACCAGTTTTACGATGGAGCCCCACATGCCGCCTCCGTAAATTGTCGTGCTCAGGTCGGAATTAATACATTCAAACCCTGCGTACCCGTTAGTAATTCTTTCCATGATTTTGAGTTTTTTAAGTTGTGCCGCGGATTAAAGGCGCCGCTGCTTACGCCTGTGAATGCGCATTCTTATTGTTTTTCTCTGAGATGTCTATTATGTTGTCCGCAAGTGATGCGGCTTCCTGTTCATGAGAGATGAGGATGATAGTGACGCCGTCGTCCCTGAGGGCAGTAAGCGTACTGCGCAGCATTTTTCTGCTGCCGCTGTCCAGATGGGTGGCGGCCTCGTCCAGAATGAGTACCTTTGGCTTGCGGTAGAGGGCTCTCGCCAGGGCTATCTTCTGCCTCTCTCCTCCGGACAGGCGGCATGCCTGCTCTCCTGTGTGGGCCAGTATCCCGCCGGGAATCGAGTCCAGAGTGGGCTTGAGCCCGGCCATGGCGCATGCTGACGCGACTGAACGGAGGTCGTATTCCGTGTCGTCCAGAATTATGTTCTCTAGGATGGTCCCGTCGAAGACGTCAGGCTTCTGCGGAACTATGGAGATGAACTTCCTCCATACCTCCGGATGAATGGACTGAATGTCCACACCGCCGGCGGTTATCCTGCCGCTCTGAGGGACGTAGCCCTTCATCAGGAGGGCCGCGACGGTGCTTTTGCCGCTGCCGTTGTCTCCGCGGATGAGGTTTATCCCTCCGGGGACAATGTCAAAGGAGAGGTCTTCCAGCAGGTTCATCCTGCCCGGGAACGAGAAGCACAGTCCGCGCGCTTCGATCCTGTCGTCGGCGGAGGGGGTGAAATCCAAGTAGTTCCCGCTGTCCTCCTGTTCCATGTCCATGATGTCGAATATCCTCTCGGCGGAGATGCGGGCCTCCGTAATCTCGTCGTTGCTTTCAATGAGCGTGACTATCGGGGCGGTGAATACGGAGGTGAAGGCGTAGAATGACACCAGCTCTCCGACTGTAAGCTGCGAGTCCAGTACGAAAAATGCCCCGGCCACCAGAGTGACGATATTGATCATACGGCTGATAGAGTCGGAAGTGGATGACATGACAGAAGAGAATATCCCCCCTCTGTACAGGGCCGAGGCTGTCTTGTGGTACTGGCTTTCGATGCGGCGGGCAGTGCTCCTGCCGGAGTTGAAGTATCTTACAGCCCTGGCCGATGAGAGGCTGTCGATGCTGGTCTGCTCGAACTTTGCGTTGGTCTCGATGATCCTGCGGTTGAGCCTCCGGTTCACTTTGTCGGAGATCCTGTACAGCAGGACGAAGAAAGGGGTCAGGCTTAGGGTGATCAGAGTGAGCTTCCAGTAGAACGACATCAGGACTGCGGTAGCGGTAACCAGTGTGATTATGCTTATGGCGATGAGCAGCAGGCGTCCGGTGATGAAGGACCTGATGCGGTAGGCGTCCGACACTCTGGAGTTGAGGTCTCCGCTGCCCATGTTGTCGAAGAATGATAGAGGAAGGGAGAACAGCTTGCGGAAATATCCGGTAATCAGGCGGCAGTCGATCTGCAGGCTTACCCTGACCAACAGGACTGACCTCATGTAGGATACGAACCATGTCAGGAAGACCAGACAGATGAGTATGCATCCTATGAGGACCAGCTCTCCGCGCTGTCCTGACGGAAGGATGTCGTCAATCACTTTCTGGAGGAACACGGAGGTGCTCAGTGTGGCGGCTATGAAGGCTGCTGAGCCTGTCAGTACCAGGAGCAGCTCCTTTTTATAATGCAGGAACAGCTCCCTGAACCTGGCTGCTACAGGAGTGCTGTGGTCGCCTTTCCTGAACATGGGGGACGGGGTGGCGGCCACGATGAATCCGCTCCATTCCTCTTCCAGCTCCTGGAGCGGTATGCGGTGCATCCTGCCGTCTTCCGGATCCATTACTTCCGCGCGGTCGGCGTCCATGCCGTAGAGGACGACATAGTGCAGCCATCCGTTTTTCTTTTTAAGATGCATTATCACCGGCTTGGCGGCGTCCCTCAGGTCCAGGAGCCGTTTCTCCTTGGCCTGCAGGCCCACGGCGTCGAGTCCAAGCTTGCCGCATGCGTCGATTATCCCCTGAAGTGTGGTGCCGTCCTGGGTAGTGCCGCAGGCCTCCCTGATACGGAGCAGCGGAAGCCGCAGCCCGTAGTATGCGCAGACAGAGGCTACGCACGCCGAGGCACAGTCGTACCTGTCGTATTGTCTGATTTTTATCTCCTTCTTCATGGCCTGCCCTCCAGAATAAATGTGTGATTATAAAACCGGAAGCAGAGGCAGCGCCGAGAGCAGCAGGGCTGCGATGACGGCTGCGGTGTACCACAGAATTCTTCCCCTTGGCATCGGCGGCAGCATCGTGTCGGCTGCGAGACCGATCTTCTCCTTTATGCTCAATTCTTCCATAATACTTTGCGGTTTGTTTTCAGTGCAAAGTAAGGGAAAAAAATCCAGTACTTCAAGCCTTGCTTTAGATAATTTTACAAAAGTGGCTGTTGCAAAATTATTAAGCTTTGAAAAGTTGCTTTAAATAAGGAAATACCGCGTCCGATATAGAGGAGATGATTTGTATACTTTTGGACCTTGTCAGCTCGTCCTGGGGGACAAGTACGAACCATGTGCTGTTGATGTACTCGATTACTGAGACAAGAGCGCCTGTGAGCAGGACGACAGTGCTGACTGCCAGCAGTGCTCCCAGCAGCCGGTTGATCCAGCCGAGGGTGGTGATCTTGATGACCTTTTCGAGGAGGCGGCTCAGCAGGACTACGCAGAGGCAGACTACGACTATGATGACTATGAACGAAAGTACCTTCACTACGCTTTCAGAGAGAGTGGGCGCCACACGTTGCAGCCAGCCCGAGAGCATGGCAGAGAACCTGCCTGCCAGGAATATACCGAGAATGAGGCCCACGATGCCTCCGAGCTGCCGCATCAGTCCGTCCTTGATGCCCTTGAATACTGCCAATGCGAGCAGTACGAGAATGATGATATCTATGACTGTCATGACATGCGAAGATAGGAATATTTTCCCTATCTTTGCCCATTAAAATTCGGAATATATGTTCAAAGAGTATAAAGGACTGGACCTGACAGGTCTCTCCGCCGAGGTGCTGGAGAGCTGGAAGAAGCAGGATGTGTTTCACAAGACATTGGAAATGAGGGAGGGTGCTCCCGAGTATGTGTTCTTCGAGGGACCTCCCTCGGCCAACGGCATGCCGGGCATACACCATGTGATGGCCCGCTCCATCAAGGACGTGATCTGCCGCTACAAGACTCAGTCCGGCTACCACGTGAGCCGCAAGGCCGGATGGGACACCCACGGTCTGCCCGTGGAGCTGGGAGTGGAGAAGGCCTTAGGCATCACCAAGGACGACATCGGAAAGAAGATATCCGTGGCGGAGTACAACTCCATCTGCCGCCGCGAGGTCATGAAATATACCAAGGAGTGGGTCAACCTGACCGAGCGCATCGGCTACTGGGTGGACACCGAGAACCCCTACATCACCTACGACAACCGCTACATAGAGACCCTCTGGTACCTCCTGAAGGAGATATATAAGAAAGGTCTGCTGTACAAGGGCTACTCCATCCAGCCATATTCGCCTGCCGCAGGCACCGGTCTGAGCACCCATGAACTCAACCAGCCCGGCTGCTACCGCGACGTGAAGGACACCACGGCCGTGGCCCAGTTTAAGGTCATCCGCGACGAGGCCTCCGAGCCTTTCTTCCAGAAAGCCGGAGGGGATCCCCTCTATTTCATCGCCTGGACCACTACCCCCTGGACCCTGCCCTCGAACACCGCCCTCTGCGTAGGCCCCGGCATCGAGTACGTCCTGGTGCGCTCTTCGAACCCCTACACCGGTCTTCCCGGAGTGTACATCGTCGCAAAGGCATTGGTCCATGACCATTTCGGAGGAAAGATACCCTTCGAGGTGCTCGAAGGCTCCTACAAGGGCACTGACTTAGTGGGGATGCACTACGAGCAGCTGATTCCCTGGGTGCGTCCCGACGAGGGCGCCTTCCGCGTGATTCCCGGTGACTACGTGACCACGGACGAGGGCACCACCGGTATTGTCCACATTGCCCCGACCTTCGGAGCCGATGACGCCAAGGTGGCCCGCCAGAGCGGAGTGCCCGCCCTGATGGTGCGAGACGCCGCCGGAGTGATGCAGGCCTTAGTGGACCGCACCGGCAGGATGTACCGGATAGAGGACCTCGACCCGGAATTTGTCCGCGAGAGGGTGGATGTGGAGCTGTACAGGGAGTATTCCGGCCGCTATGTGAAGAATGCCTACGACCCTGAGGCCACCCCCGACACCCCGACCATCGACGTGGATATCTGCGTGATGCTCAAGGGCCAGAACAAGGCCTTCAAGATAGAGAAGCACGTACACTCCTATCCCCACTGCTGGAGGACCGACAAGCCCGTGCTGTACTACCCCCTCGACTCCTGGTTCATCCGCACCACCGCCGTGCAGGATCAGATGATCGAGCTGAACAAGACCATAACCTGGAAGCCCGCATCGACCGGAGCAGGCCGCTTCGGCAAGTGGCTGGAGAATCTGCAGGACTGGAACCTCTCCCGCAGCCGCTATTGGGGTACACCGCTGCCCGTATGGAGGACAGAGGACGGGGCCGAGGAGAAGTGCATCGGCTCGGTGGCAGAGCTTTACGCCGAGATCGACAAGGCTGTGGCCGCCGGCATCATGAAGGAGAACCCGTTAGCAGCGGCAGGATTCGTCCCCGGGGACTATTCCAAGGACAATTACGAACGCATCGACCTGCACAGGCCGTATGTGGATGAGATATACCTCGTCTCGGACAAGGGACGGAAGATGGTGCGCGAGACCGACCTGATCGACGTGTGGTTCGACTCGGGCTCGATGCCCTACGCGCAGGAAGGCCTGCAGGCCCTCGGAAAGCCTGAGTTCGGACAGACAGCCGACTTCATAGCCGAGGGAGTGGACCAGACCCGGGGATGGTTCTTCACCCTGCACGCCATCCATACGATGATCAGCGGCAGCACGGCATTCAGGACCGTGATATCCAACGGACTGGTGCTCGACAAGGACGGCAACAAGATGAGCAAGCGTCTGGGCAATGCCGTGGATCCATTCAAGGCACTTGATAATTACGGACCCGACGCCCTGCGCTGGTACATGCTCACCAACTCCCAGCCCTGGGACAACCTCAAGTTCGACGAGGCGGGAGTGGACGAGGTGCGCCGCAAGTTCTTCGGTACCTTATATAATACATACTCGTTCTTCGCCCTCTATGCCAACGTGGACGGATTCGGCACTAAGCCTGAGCATCTGCAGAAGCAGATACCCGTGGCTGAGCGTCCGGAGATCGACCGCTGGCTGATGTCCCTGCTCAATACCCTGATCAAGAACGTCAAGGAGTGCTACGAGGGCTACGACATCACCGGTGCCGGCCGTCTGATTCAGGACTTCGTCTGCGACAACCTCAGCAACTGGTACGTGCGCCTGAACCGCAAGCGTTTCTGGGGAGGCCAGATGAATGACGACAAGCTGGCAGCCTACCAGACCCTGTACTCGGCCCTCGAGACAGTGGCCGTGCTCGCGGCTCCCATCGCGCCTTTCTATATGGACCGCCTTTTCTGCGACCTGAACAGCGCGACCGGGGCTCATGACGTGATGTCCGTACACATGATGCCCATGCCTGAGAGCGACCCTGCCTGCGTGGATACTGACTTAGAGGAGCGCATGGCCTTAGCCCAGAAGTCATCCTCGATGGTGCTCGCCCTGCGCCGCAAGGTCAATATCAAGGTGCGTCAGCCCTTAGCCCAGATGATCATCCCCGTCCTCGACCCTAAGATCGAGGAGCAGTTCGAGAAGGTGCGCAACCTGGTGCTCAGCGAGGTCAATGTCAAGGAGGTGGTCTACATCAAGGATACGACCGGCCTCATCACCAAGAAGATAAAACCCAACTTCAAGACCCTCGGCAAGCGTTACGGCAAGCAGATGAAGGAAATAGCCGCAGCGTTCGGGACTCTGTCCCAGCAGGAGATCGCCGCAGTGGAGCTCGCCGGCATGCAGGAGGAGGTCTACACCCTCCGTCTGCCCTCCGGGGACGTGGAACTGCAGCCCGCTGACTATGAGGTGTCCTCCGAGGACATGCCCGGAAGGCTCGTGGCTACGGAGGGCAAGCTGACCATCGCCCTCGACATCACCGTCACTCCGGAACTCCGCAATGAGGGAGTGGCCCGCGAGCTGATCAACAGGATACAGAACCTCCGCAAGGACAGCGGATTCGAGGTTACGGACAGGATCGTGGCCCGCATCCAGAGGCTGCCCGAGGTGGAGGAGGCCCTGGCCGGATTCAAGGACTATATCGCTTCCCAGACCCTCGCCCGCGAGATCATCTTAGAGGATGCCGTCTCCGGTGGGGTGGAGGTAGAATGGTTAGAAGACAATAAGATAACCCTCAAGCTCGAGAGGATATGAACCGAGACGAACTGATGCTCAGGGCAGTGACCCTCGCCGAACGCAACGCCGCCTCCGTGACGGGCGGACCCTTCGGGGCCGTCATCGTCAAGGACGG
>DHKFR23501__coassemble_1213_pt1 | contig 12445 bp, 13 predicted proteins | sample DHKFR23501__metabat2_low_PE_038 | metagenome-assembled genome bin DHKFR23501
CATCGCTTCCCTGGCCATCGTGTACATTGTCAATGAACTCCTTGACAAAGGAACGGAGCCTAGCCCAGAATGTGGATTATCTTTTATTCAGACACGGCTCTGAATTATCAAATGAGTTTGACAGGCTGTTCAACTCACTGTTCGTAAATCCGGAAGACTACAAACACATCGTAAGGTTCCTGTCAACCTCAAGCAACGGTTATACCAGAGAGGAAATAGCGGCAAAGGCCCCGTCATCAGGCGGAGGTCTCACTAAAATACTCAGAGTCCTGAGAGAGAACGGTTTCATATCCGCGTTCCAGGACTTTTCCGGACGCTCAAGGGATCTGCGGTACAGACTGACAGACCCTTTCTGCCTGTTTTATCTCAAATTCATAGACGGTCACAAGACCAACGATGAAGCGTTCTGGGAAAACAGTCTGTTTTCCCCGGGCATCAACGCCTGGAGAGGTCTTGCTTTTGAAAATGTCTGTTTCGCACATATCCGTCAGATCAAATCGGCACTTGGAATATCCGGAGTACACACAGAAACATTTTCCTGGACATTCAAAGGGGATGAGACACACGACAGCACACAGATTGACATGCTGATAGACCGGGCAGACAGAATCATAAACCTGTGCGAAATCAAATTCAGTCTATCTGAATATACTGTCACAAAAGACTACGACCGTAAGTTGAGAGACCGCCTTCAGACATTCCTTGATGTTGCCCGCCCTAAAAAGGCCATTCATCAGACATTCATCACAACGTATGGTCTACGGAACAACGAATACGCCGGAAAGATTCAGAGTATCATAACAATGGAAGATCTCTTCCGATAGGTGCACGGCATATACGGCACAAAGATTTTTTATATTTTATGTACTTTGTGATACAAGGTAATAAAAATTTTACATATATTTGCATTGCAGAATAATCAACACCATACAATAGTAAAGTTATGAAACAAGTTCTCAATGTAGGTATCGGAGGCCGCAGCTTCGTCATCGACGAGGACGCCTTCGACCGTCTCAACTCCTATCTCAACGCATTCCGCTCCAAGACCGGCATGGGCTACCAGACCAAAGAGGTCATGGACGACCTGGAAATGCGTATCGCTGAGATCTTCACCGAATCCATGTCCTCCCGTCAGGAGGTCGTGGATATCTCTCTCGTAGAGCGGGTCATCGCCCAGCTCGGTATGCCCGACGGCTCTGAAATACCGGGAGACGCCGGCTTCGGCAGTTCAGGAGGAAGCGTCAACTCCGGCGAATACTGGCACTCAGGCCGTGAGAGCCGTCCCGTCAGGAAACTCTACCGCGACAAGGACCACCACGTCATAGGCGGTGTAGCCTCCGGCCTGGCCTGCTATTTCGACGTTGACGTGCTGGTCATCCGCATCCTCTTCGTCTGCCTCTTCCTCTTCGGCTCCTTCGGGGGCTGGATCTACCTCATCCTCTGGATAGCCGTCCCGGCCGCCCGTACCAGCGCGGAGAAATGCCGGATGCACGGTCTCCCGGTCACGGCCGAGAATATGCGCAGATTCTACAACACTGAAAATCGTTAGGAGGTACCGCCATGGATGTAATGAACAACGTAGAGAACGTAAAGACCCAGATGCGGCGCGGAGTCCTCGAATACTGCATTCTCAGTATCCTCAGCAAGAAGGACTCCTACGCCTCCTCCATCCTCTCGGAGCTCAAGGAAGCCCGGATGATAGTGGTCGAGGGCACCATCTATCCCCTGCTGATCCGTCAGAAGAACCAGGGTCTGCTCACTTACCGCTGGGAAGAGTCCCCCCAGGGACCGCCCCGCAAATACTACCAGATTACCGACAAGGGACGCCAGGCCCTCGCCGAGATGGACTCCGCCTGGCAGGAGATAGTGGAAACCATCCGGCTCCTCAGGGACAGATAGACGTTTTTAAATTTTTTAAAATTTATAAAAATGCAAAAAGTAGTGAAAGTCAGCATCGCCAACATAGCGTTCACTCTTGAGCAGGACGCACATGAACTGATGCGGGACTATTTGGAACGGCTGCAGATACACTATGAGAGCAGCCCCAACTGCGGAGAGATACTCTCCGAGATAGAGTCCAGGATAGCAGAGCTCCTGTCCGAAAGAGGATACCGGGACAAAGTAGTGCCGCCGGAGACCGTACAGGAGATCATCGACATCCTGGGACGTCCGGAGGACTTCGACTCAGAAGCCGAAAGCGGAGAACAGCCCCGGAACAGGAAGAGAGTGTTCCGCGACCCGGACAATAAAATCCTGGGAGGCGTATGCGGAGGTCTCGGAGCCTATTTTTCCGTAGATCCCCTGATATTCCGTATCGCCTTCGCTGTCTGGGTATTCTTCTTTTTCTGGCTGGAGGTTTTCGCGGACTGGGGCTGGGGCATGTCGGTACTGGGCATGTTTGCATACGTCATTCTGTGGATTTCAATGCCCGAGGCCCGAACGGTCGAGCAGCGCTACAACATGAAAGGAGGCTCCGTATCCCTGAAGAATATACAGAAAACCGTCGAAAAAGAGGCTAAGGACGTCAGCAGAAAGGTAAGCCGAGGCGTAAAGGAAGGCGTAAGGAGCACCGGCGGCTTCTGGAAGGCCTTGGGAAGATGCTTCGGCATCATATTCGGCGCACTGTTTTTCCTCACCGGCATGGCCGGCTGCGCCGCCTCGCTCCTGGCAGTCTTCGGCATCGGCATCTGGAACGGACTGCACGCATTCGGAACATCGTGGTTCCTCTCCGTGATTACCGACGCCCCCGCATGGGTATCCGTACTGATATCCGTCCTTACCTGCATCACCGTCATCCTGCCGTTCATAGGTCTGCTGTACGCCGGCATACTTATACTCTTCAGGCTAAAGTCTCCGAAATGGAAACCGGGACTCATCATCTTCATTGTATGGGTAGTGTCGCTGCTGGGTCTTATCGGAGTTTCCGCAGGCAGCCTGTCGACCGTCAGGAGCATGGACTGCTCTATCCATGAAAGCCGGCTGCCCGTCCGAGACACCCTGTTCATAGAATTCGCCGGATGCTCCCAGTGGAAGGATTTCGATGTCCTCGTCGATGCCGGCCGCAACAGCTACGACCTGCTCTACATGGGCAGGAACGGCTCCGACCCCTGCCTTGTAATCTATCCTGACCTGTATGTAGGCACCGCCAGGGACTCCGTCTCCAAGGTCGTTTCCTATGCCAAGTATGTGACCGAGGGCATGAACCTGAATGACTTGACCGAGAAGAAAAGCAGCAGATACTGGAGCTTCGACGCTGACAGCCGCACACTGAGGATAGAGCCGATTATCTTCTCGTCCGATATCCGTACTAGGGACATTGACCGGCAGATGCGTGTCTTCCTCAGAAAAGGGACCTGCGTGATCGTCCGGGAACCGGTCCGGCATGAGTTCGACAGCAACTTCGAGTACTGCTCCAGCCGGTTCCTCAAGATAGTTGAGGAATTAAGGTAAGTACTCCGTGATATATGAAACAAGCCTGCCCTGCACGTAAAGCGCTGGGCAGGCTTGTTTTCTACGGCCTCTGTCTGGATTACTCGGCAGGTGCGGCTGCGGGATCCGCAGGCTCTGCGGGAGCGGCGTCACCACCGGGGAGCGTAGTGGGGAACTCAGGTGTTCCGGTATTGGTTCCCATCTGCTCAAGACGTTCGAGGACTGCGTTGTCACCCTGCTTCCTCGAAGGGACGAAAGCTGTAGCCAGGATGCAGAGGGCGAGGATTATAATCGCCAGAGTCCAAGTGGCTTTCTCAAGGAAGTCAGCTGTCTGGCGCACGCCGAATGTCTGGTTGCCGGCTGCGAAGTTGGCGGCAAGTCCGCCACCCTTGGAGTTCTGAATCAGTACTACGAAGGTGAGCAGGAGGCTCGCGATAATTATCAAAATTAAAATTGCTATGAACATAACTTTTACAACAAATGTTTCTTTATATCGTTTTTAAGGGCTGCAAAGTAAGCACTTTTTTCCGGATATAGCAAAATTAGTTTCTCATAAACCTCATTTGCCCTGTCATATAACTCCTGATCGGCATAAATCCTGGCCAGGGTCTCGGTATAATAGGCTTCGTCCGTAAACTCCGAACTGTCCACCGAAGCTGCGGTGCCGCCCCCGGAAGACAATGATGAAATATCCTGATTCTGAACCCTTTTGAGATCCTCCGGCATGAAATAGTCGCCCCCTACGAGGACGTATACCGGCTTATTGCCGCTGTCGGAGTCATGAGCTGTGTCCTTCTTTTCTTCAACCTCTTCTTCCACAAACCGTCCGCCCTGCCCGTCAGCTGCCGCAGGGGCTGAAAAATCCAGCTCATATACCTGCTCCGGTTCAGCACCGGCTGACGAAGCCGCCGAAGAGAGCACATATCCCTGCCTGAACACACTGTAATCGGGATAAATGTAAAGGGCTGTACGGTGCAGGGCATCCCTGCGGTATTCCTCTCCCATAGCCGACATCTTGAGAAAAAGCTCCTTGCGCGCGATTGAGAACCACGGATACGACTCGAGAAGCTCCTCCAGCTCGGCAATCTGATATTCTCTTAGGCTGTACTCCTCCATAATATTCTACCAGTTGGCCACTGTTGCATTGAAAATACTCTCCACCAGCACGTCTATGATCTCGTCGCACAGCGATGCCTCGACGGCGTCCAGCAGCTGGTTGGAGTCATAATCGGCATATGCGGAGAAACTCTGTTCGAAATCCTCCTCAGGATGCAGACGGTTGGTAAAATAGACCTTGACAGTCACCGTCAGGCGGTTCTGCGAGGCCACCTCGTCGGCCGTCACAGCCGTCGGCCTGGTGTCGTACGAGGTAATCTCTCCCCAGACATTCATATCGCCGTTCTCCGGCAGGATGTCCAGACTGGTCAGACGGCGGTACTGGTCGATGAGGGCGTCAGTAAGGTTGGTGGCAAGAGTAGGATTGACTTTCAGGGCATTGTTCTGAAAATATTCCACGGCGATACTCTTGACATCGGGCTGTATCGAAGTTCCGGAGAAGGAGTAGATCCCGCATCCGGAAACCGCAGCCAGGGCCGCAACCAGCAGCAATACCGTTTTTATTCTTCTCATTTTTCGTTTATCTTCAATTCTTTTATCTTTCTATACAGTGTTCTCTCCGAAATACCCAGCTCTGCGGCGGCAGCCTTTCTGCGCCCCTCGTGTTTCTCGAGCGCGCGCCGGATCATATCGTCATTGACATCCTGGATAGTCCTGGGAGCCTCATCCTTCTCCGGCGCCGTCTCGACCTCTGCGGCAGGAACGACTATGGAGTAATCCGGCTTGAGCTTATGGGGAAATTCAGGAAGGTCGGAGACCTTGACGGGCAGGGCCCTCACTGTGTGTTCATCCTCCCCGGACCTGACCGCGCTTCCGGGGCTTATCACGCCTCCTGAGAGCATCGCCTTCAGCTCATCGACCTCCTCGCGGAGCTGGAAGAGCATCTTGAAGATGATATCGCGGTCCTGAATATTGCCGGCGGTGCCGCTGTCGCAACCGCGTACCGGCAGCTGGCCCGGATCATCGGCAGGAAGATAACGGGCCAGAACCTCGGGAGTGATCTGGCGGTTGTTCTCCAGCACTGATATCTGCTCGGCGACATTCTTGAGCTGGCGTACGTTGCCAGGCCAGCGGTAGGATTCCAGCAGCGCCCTCGCCTCAGGGGTAAGGCGGACAGCGGGCATCTTGTACTTGTCGGCACAGTCCAGGGCGAACTTCATAAAGAGAAGGTGTATGTCACCCTTCCTCTCCCTCAGCGGAGGGACATATATCGGAACGGCATTGAGACGGTAGTACAGGTCTTCGCGGAAACGTCCGCTGCGGATGGCATGCATGAAATTGACATTGGATGCGGCTATCACCCTTACATCCGTCTTCTGCGCCTTTGACGACCCCACGCGTATGAACTCTCCGGATTCCAGGACCCTCAGCAGACGGACCTGAGTCGAGAGCGGCAGCTCTCCGACTTCATCGAGGAAGATGGTGCCCTTGTCTGCGACTTCGAAATATCCCTTGCGGGCCTCGTTGGCTCCGGTAAACGAACCTTTCTCATGTCCGAAAAGCTCGGACTCTATGGTGCCTTCAGGTATGGCACCGCAGTTGATGGCGATGTAGTTGTTGTGCTTGCGGGGACTGTATGCGTGTATTATCTTGGGTATCACCTCCTTTCCGACTCCGCTCTCGCCTGTGATGAGCACAGAGAGATTGGTGCCGGCTATCTGTATGGCAGTATCGATCGCGCTGTTGAGCTTGGGATCGTTGCCTATGATTCCGAAACGGTTTTTGATTTCACTGAGTTCCATGTCTGCAAAGTTATCATTTTTTGGCGTCAAAAATCAAATAATTATTATATTTGCGTTTACTTTGAATAAAAAGGACAATTACTTTTTTAAAATATCTGATGATGAAAAAGATTTTTAACGTATTCATGATCGCCGCAGCCGGTCTGTTCGTAGCGACCTCCTGCGGTAGCCCTAAGAAAATGGCCGAGAGCGCCGATCTGGTGTCAGTTACCTGCAACCCTCAGGTTCTTGAGGTAGTTGCCGGCAACATCAAGGCCGATGTCTCAGTTACCTTCCCCGAGGATTTCTTCCACCCCAAAGCTGTTGTCGAGGCCGTTCCCGTTCTCGTCTATAACGGCGGCGAGAAAGCTCTCCAGCCCGTCATGCTTCAGGGAGAGGACGTAACCGAGAATTACCAGACAGTTCCCGAGGCAGGCGCCACAATCAGCAAGACCTTCGAGTTCCCCTATATCGAGGGTGTCGAGAAATCTCACCTCGAACTCAGAATGACTGTGCTCCACAAGGGCAAGAGAATTCCTTTCACTGCTCCCTACAAGGTCGCTGACGGTGCCAATACTACCTACATGCTCGTGAAGACTGGCGGCACGCTCGCCTACGCTCCCGATGCATACCAGGCCGTCATCCCTGAGCAGAACGAGGCCCAGATTCTCTACCTGATCAACAGTGCGACAGTACGCCCCTCACAGCTTAAGACTGATGAGATCAAGGCTTTCCAGGATTTCCTCACAGCCCTCAAGTCCGATGAGCGCAGGGAGCTCGTAAGCACCGACATCGTGGCATATGCATCCCCCGACGGAAAGGAGGATTTCAACGCCAAGCTCTCCGAGCGCCGCGCAAAGACAGCCAGCGATGCCTTCAACAAGAAGATCAACAATAAGGACATCGCCATCGAGGCCAACGTAAAGACCACCAATGTAGAAGAGGACTGGGACGGCTTCCAGGAGCTCGTTTCCAACTCCAGCATCGAGGACAAGGACCTCATCCTCCGCGTTCTTGAGATGTACAGCGATCCCGCTGTCCGCGAGAGAGAGATCAAGAACATGTCCCAGGTATACACCGTCCTGAAGAAAGACATCCTCCCCGAGCTCCGCCGCGCAAGGTTCATCGCCAATGTTGAGTTCACAAACTACTCCAACGATGAGCTCATAGCCCTCGTCAACGACAACATTGAGATCCTCGACGAGGAGGCTCTCCTCCGTGCCGGCTCCCTCCTGGAGAAGGCCGAGCAGAAAGTTGCCGTTTACCAGAAAGCTATCGAGAAATTCAACAGCGACCGCGCCAAGATCAACCTCGGTGTCGCATACCTCACACTGAACAAAAACAACGAGGCCGCCAATGCTCTCGCTAAGGTTTCCGACAAGAGCAACGCATACTACAACAATGCAGCAGGCGTAGTAGAGCTCCGCAAGGGCAACAACGACGCAGCCGCAGCTGCCTTCAAGAAGTCCAGCCTCAAGGAGGCCCAGTACAACCTCGCAGTTGTGGACATCCTCAACGGCAAGTATGCTGACGCAGCCGCCAAGCTCAACGGTGCAGGCTCCTTCAACGAGGCCCTCTCCGACATCCTCACCGATGACCTCGCTGCCGCATCCAAGGTTCTGGGCAACGCTCAGTGCCAGTGCAAGAACTACCTGAAGGCCATCATCGCCGCCCGTCAGGGCAAGGCTGACGCAGCCAAGGCAGCTCTCGAGATTGCTTCAAAGAATGAGGCTCTCGCAAAACGCGCCGAGAACGACATCGAGTTCGCAAAAATCCGCTAACCGATGCACCTATTCTAAATCCTATAACCGCGGCTCTGTAAACAGACCCGCGGTTTTTTTTACCACTTCACATTATTCATCACTCACTTTTATCATGCACAGTCACTGCAAAAAAGTACAACATGGACGATATGACTGTGGAGGAAGTCCTGACAGCCATCCATGACGCACTGGCAGCCGGAGAAGCAAAGATCAAGCTGACCGACAATAGCAGGAATTTGCAACATACTTAAAAAAGTCTTAACTTAGCACCAGTTTAAAACTTCAAACTTCGTAACATAAAAGCTTTATGAAAAGACTATTCCTTGGCATCACCCTTCTAAGCGCTGCATTTCTTGCATCCGCCCAGAACCTGGACAGCCTGCAGAAAAAAGCCAAAGTTCTTCAGGACGAAAAAATAGAACAATACAGAAGAAGCTCCCTGTACCAGATTCTGGTACAGCATCCGGATGCGGACTATGCCCCGACTATCGATTCTGTGTTCCTCATGGTAGGGACTCCCGACAAGTTCAACAACCATGACCTGGAGACCAAGGCCATCACCAGCACGGCAAAAAAGGCAAAAAAGGTAAAGGAGAACATCCGCGGAACAGAGAAGGACCCGAACCTTATTGATGTCAACGAATTTATAAACAGCCATGCGGTAGCACGGGACATGGTAGCCAAATGGTTCGGGAGAGACCCCGTAACAGGTAACTTCAACATCGACCTCATCGTCGAAAGAGGATATTACGACGCATCGTTCGACGCTATAGAGAGGGCTGACGCGGAAGGCCGCGGCCGGGCCATGCTGGCTGACGCAGGCTTCGAGCTGATAGGAAAGACATTCCTCACGGCCAATGACATCACCTTCATAGATCACGGAGAGAATTCCGGGAAGGCAGCCGGCGGCATCAAGCAAGGATTCGCCATCGCAGGCAGGCTGGCAAGCGCCATAACCGGCGAGGACTCATTCACCGAGCTGGGCGATGCAGCCGGAACGACCATCGGCACCATCGCAAACGAATTTGCCGGCTACAAGGTGAACATCATCACCTACCTCTACAGACTCAACTGGAACGAGGATATCGAGAACACCTTCTACTCCGAGTACTGGATAGACGAGAATACCGGCCCCGAGGAGCGTGAGAGGAGAAAGGCGGCATTCGAGAATACCGACCTCTTCTCACTCTCCTACGTCGGACACACCGTCACATCGGCCGAAAACCTGTCATCCAAGACATTTTCCAGGAAGCCGCTCCAGGAGCAGTTCCTGAAAGTCTGCACCCGCGCGATAGACAAGGCCATCGTGGAGCTGCAGAGGGAATATGACGAGTTCAAGGTCAATGTCCCCATCTACGCGGTGAATGATGACGGTACGGTAGAGGTGAAGATCGGCCTCAAGGAAGGGGTCAATGAGAACTCCCGCTACGAGGTCCTCATGCCGGACATGTCCTCCGGTGTCACCAGATATAAAAAGGTGGGCATGCTGAAGCCGGTTCCCGGCAAGATCTGGGACAACAGGTTCGGTGCCCTGGAAGAGGCGGAGATGCTGAAAGCAGACAGGGCTGAGGCCGAAGCTTCCGGATCAGAGGAAGAGCTCGCCGCCGTCGAGGCTGCCGAGAACGCAGACGGGGAAGGCGATGCATACCTGACTTCGACTACCTTCTCCATCATCAGCGGAGCCAACGCCATAACCACTGGTCTCCTCATCAGGGAAGTGACCATCAAGGCTGAAAATAACTAAATCCCGACGCGATATGAAAAAATACATCCTGCTATTCATCGCACTGCTGCTGCCTGTCCTGACGGCGGGTGCGGACAGTCCACAGAAAAAGAAAAAAGCCGACAAGCATACCGCCGAATGGAGATATGAGCTGGAAGCCTACTCATCGCCGTACAGAGGCGCGTGCAATGTAAAAGTATGGTCGTACTCCAGAGACATCAACATCGCAAGGCAGCAGGCCACCAAGAATGCAGTGCACGGCGCCCTATTCAGGGGCATTCCGGCCAATCCGGAGAAACGCATCAACGCCATGCCTCCGGTCATAGACGACCTCATGGCCGAGGAGAACAACAAGGCTTTCTTTGACAAATTCTTCGAGGACGGAGGACCCTATCTCCGCTTCGCCACCAAGACCACTTCGGGCGGAAGCGACGAAATCCTTAAATACGGCAAGAACGACTACAAGTACAAGGTAGGCGTCATAGTGACCGTTCAGTACGATGAACTGCGCAAATACATGGAAGAGCAGGGTCTCAGGGAGTCCCTTGCCTCAGGATTCGCGAAATAACAGACCGATATGAAAAAATTACTTATAACACTGGCAGTATTGACGGCCGGCATCCTCCCCTCCTTCGGACAGGCTGCCATGCCGTCCATCATGGTTGTGCCGAGTGACGCCTGGTGCAACGAGAACGGCTTTCTGAAAACATATGAGAATGAAGGCGTGACATCGTATGCAGCGGACTACCGCGCCGCACTGGTGAACAGTCCGGAACTGAAAACGGTCATATCCTTCATAAACAACAAGATGGCCGAGGAGGGCTTCCGTCTTGTGGACCTTGAGGCCACTCTGAAGAACATCGAGACCGAGAACGCCCTGAACTCGGTTACCTACTCGTCCATGGGAGATGCGATGGCGGAGACTCCCAGAGAGCAGATGTCCAGAGTCGCCAAAGCCGATATCTGGATAGAGGTGACATGGGGCCTGAACCAGCTGGGGCCGCAGAAATCACTCACATTCGCGATGAGAGCCCTCGACTCCTACTCACAAAAGGACGTAGCCTCGGCACAGGGCACCAGCGGAAAGACCTACATGGTAGAGATGCCCGTGCTCATAGAAGAGGCTGTCTCCTCATATTTCTACGATTTCACCTCCCAGCTCAAGTCCTATTTCGAGGAGATACTCACCAACGGAAGGGAAATCACACTTGAGGTCAGGGTATGGGAGAATGCCGGCTTCAATCTCGACTCAGACATGACGGACGACCTCCTCGGATACATCATAGAGGACTGGGTCATGGAGAATGCCGCAGGCGGGATGAAAACACCGGTGACAGCCTCTGAGAACATTCTGGTATTCAGGGGACTTAGGATTCCCAACTCCACACCGGAAGGAAGACAGGTCGACGCCAGATACTGGACAAGACCGCTGGTCAGGCTGCTGAGGGAGCATGACATCTCCAGCAAGCTTTACACCAAGGGTCTGGGACAGGTGACCATCGTCCTTGGACAGAGTGAATAAACTGAAAACATACAGCCATGAAAAAGAATATCATTGCCTTTGCACTGCTGTTGCCCGCCCTGTGCGCGGTCAGCCTTGCCCAGGAGCCCGGGAGCAAGATTGCATTGACCCCGTATGTGGACCGCTCCATCGACAGGGTTCCGGAGACCGCGTCAAGCGCCCTGGAGCGCAAGCTCGTCAGCATGACTACAGCCAATGGCTTTGCCTCGATAGACGGAGAGTTCCTGATTACCGCCGTACCGTCGGTCATCAGCATATCCCCCACTCCTACTGCCCCGCCGCAGTTCGTGTCCGAGGTGGAAGTCGCGGTATATGTCCTGAACGTACCGGAGAAAGTTATCGTCGACCAGAAAGTCTACACCTTCAAAGGCGTCGGGGCCAGCGAGCAGAAAGCCATCATCAGCGCCGTAAACCAGATCAACGTCAGGAGCGCCGACACCAGGAGATTCATGGAGAACGTCAGGACCAAAATTCTGGATTACTACGACGGCAGGCTGCCGGCCATTATCGCCAAAGCTCAGTCTCTCAGCGATATGGCTCAATACGAAGACGCCCTCTCAGTATTGGCGGCCGTACCGGAAAGCCTCGATGAGTATCCTCAGGTCGCAGAGATGATGGTGGACGTCTACACAGCCTGCATAGACCGTGACGCCAGGATTTTCCTGACCGAGGCCAAGGGGCTGCTTGCCGAAAACGATTACTCAGGGGCAATGGAAGCCCTCCTCCAGATTGACCCGAACAGCACTCACTACTCCGAAGTAGAAAGCACAGTCGACCAGATAAAGGCAAAGACAGAAGCCGCGGAAGCCGGGAAAAAGGCAGAGGAGCAGTCCAGGCTGGAAATGATGATGACCAGGTTCAGGGAGAAAAAGGAGCAGGCCGACAAACGGTACGAGGACCAGCTGGAACTGGAAAAAATGAAGATCCAGGCATCCAGGGACATGGCCATCAGCCTGGCGTCCCCGAAAGGAAAGAGACAGTCCAAGTCCTCCGAAGAGAGGAAACATGATATTGTAAAATGGCTTATGGGAAACTTGATTGACTAACTTTAAATCTTTTAACTATGATATGCCCTAAATGTGGAGAGAATCTGTCTTCCGCAACAAAGGTCTGCCCTTGCTGCGGATATGTCGTGGACGACAAGATGGATGAGTATCTCAAACAGATGGAA
>DHKFR23501__coassemble_1220_pt1 | contig 12365 bp, 6 predicted proteins | sample DHKFR23501__metabat2_low_PE_038 | metagenome-assembled genome bin DHKFR23501
CATGATGCATATCGCTGCCATAAAATTATTTTTGAATAAAATTTAAACAGTTTCTTTATTTCACCCTTCATCACAGGATGACCGTCCCCCCTCATCGTACCGTCATACAGCAGATATATGTAGTTGTCATCCGAGCAGGACGATACGTATGCGTATGCTTTCCACAGCTTGAAAAACAAGAACTGCTGTCCCTCCTGATAGAAATACTCCGGAATATCTTCCCCTGGACCGGTGACAGTCCGCCGCAGATTCAGCCCGCCGTCATACAGCTCCACGAGAGCGCATGAACTCTCCACGTATGCGATACGGTCCTTTACGTTATTGGTCAGAAGGCTTCCCTGATAAACATTGACCGTACTGAACTTATCCTGGCTCAGTCCGTAATCAGTATTGGCATCAGGGAAAATCAGTTTCGGCTCTCCCTGACTGATACCAAGATCCGTGCTCTCCAAATAATAGGGATTGACCGCCAGCAGACTGTCCCCGAAGGTCACTACCTTCGTGAGAAGTCCCGAGATACGATAATCGCCTACTTCGGCACCAGTCCCCGCCGCAGCGACAGGTATGACATAAAGCTTCTGCTTATTGCCATCCCGCACATACACATTGCCGTCCGTGACCGCCACTGTCGGCATAAGAACCTCCTGCGGCCCGTTACCGTAGTGCAGGTAATCTGCCGTCGGCTTCAGTGTCCTCACATCATATACTCTCAGAGAATACCCGCTCCTGCCCTCCATCTCACACATCACGTGGTCAGGGTCCATCATCCATGCCCGCCTCACATACACCGTATCCGGCAGCACGCAGACCGTATCAGGCACCGCCTCCAACGCCCCGTCCAGCACCTGCTTCTCCGTCAGCACAGTCACATTCTCCTGATCGAAATGCGCATTTGTATTTCCGATTATCGGAAGGTGCCGACAAAAGCTGCATTTTGCCACCACATTCCCTTCTTCCGAAGATGTGCCGCTTTCCCGTGTTATCTGTCCCGCTTTACGAAAGTGCGCTATCATAATGACGTCCCGAGGGGGTCTGTGCCCGCAGTCCGTTCCCATTCATCCCGATACTCCCCCTATCGCCTTGCCGATTTTTAACTAGATTTTATCGGGCTGATAACGGTTATCATAACAGGCTATGAATCAACATAATGCCTTCTGACCACCCCGCCGTAAGCCGTTTGAAAAGCCTTAAGGCGGACTCGCAAAATCGCAACATACTGTTACCCATAGACTTACCTACCAGACCTTCAGCCCTACATTATTTCGTTGAAAAAAGAAAATGCTTATAGCGCACAGCTATATCCGGCGGCCTCACCACATCGTTCTAAAGGCACCGCAGCAAGGCTAACATAAAACCAGGGCTACCGCAACGGCACCGAATCGCGGGAAATACTGCCGTTGTGGAAAAATGAATACGCACCGGCAGCGGGGAAAGGGTAATTTTTTTAAATTTGCCTGATAAAATACTACACCTATGAATGCAAGACACATATTATCGGCATCGGCAGCCGCGCTTACATTAAGCGTTCTGACCGCACTTCCGCTTTCTGCACAGAAAAAGCCTCTGGACCACAGCGTCTACGACACCTGGCAGACAGTATCATCGATACAGAATCCCTACGGCGGCAACTGGCTGCTGTACAGCGTTACCCTGCAGGACGGGGACGATACCCTCCACATCTACGACATCGCGAAGGGCACGGTGGCCTACACCATCCCCAGGGGCAGCGGAGCCGTCATCTCCCAGGACGGCACCAAGGCCGTGTACATGACCGTGGCCCCGAACCAGGCCACACGGCAGGCCCGCATCGAAAAGAAAAAGCAGCACGAGATGCCCAAGGACAGCCTGGTTATCCTCGACCTGAAGTCGGGAGCCAAGACCGTCCTCCCCGACATCGACCGGATGTACCGCGGGGATGACCTGCTGAACTTCATCGCCAGCCGCCAGGCACAGACCGAAGCATCCGGCAAAGGCGGCCGTGAGCTGTACATCACCGACTTACGCACACTGAGCACCGATACACTGAAGCATGTGGACGAATGCATTTTCTCCGCAGAGGGTGAGAAGATCCTCTACGCCACAGAGCCAGCGAAGGAAGATTCCCTCGGCCAGAGAGAGCTGCACCTGATCATCCCCGCGACAGGCGAGGACCGCATAATATACAGCACTCCCAAGGAAGGCCTGATATCCGGAATAGAATTCAATGAGGATGCCACCGCCGCAGTCTTCTACTCCCGCCGCGACACCTCCGAGGCCGCCAAGGACCTCCGCGACATATTCTACGCCGACCTCACGGCAGAGGAGCCGGAAGCAGAGTGCATTGTACCCTCAGACGCGGAGGGCATCCCCGAAGGCATGGGCATCAGCGACAAGGCCTCCCTGCGCCTGAGCAAGGACGGCCGCTATCTGGTGCTTGGGGTGAAGGAGCTGCCCGAGCCTGAGGACGAGACGGTACCGGACTTTGAAAAGGTGAAACTCGACATCTGGAAATGGAACGCAGACTACCTGCCCACCCAGGAGAAAATCAACCGCAACCGCATGGCCCGTCAGACCTACACGGCCATCTATTATTTCGACAGGCCGGGGCAGATCCTGACCTTAGCCGACGAGGAGATGCCGTCGGTACACATCCCCGAGGGCCTGACCGGCAACACCGTCCTGGTCCTCAACGACAAACCCTACAGAGTGGAGCGCCAGTGGGACCCCACCCCCCGCTACGACCTCTACCGCCTCGACATCGGGACAGGTGAGCGCGAGCTCATAAGCGAGAACCGCACCGTGCGCAGCACCCTCTCCCCCGACGGCCGCTACGCCGCGATGTTCGATGCAGCCGACACCTGCTGGCACCTCTACGACATCGTGAACAACGAATGGAGGAACCTGACCGCCGGCGTACCCGCCCTCTTCTGGGACGACGAGGACGACACCCCCTCCGCAGCCGGCCCCACAGGACCCGCACTCTGGTACAAGGACGGCTCGGCCCTGCTCATAGGAGCCCGCTTCGACGTATGGAAATTCTACACTGACGGCAGCAAGGCTCCCGAGAACATGACCGAGGGCATAGGAGCCGCCGACTCCATCAAATTCACCCCGACGCTCAGCATTCTCTTTGACTCCCGCCTGGAGCAGCGCGGCGGCAGGGCGGCTGACCGGGAGATACTGGCCGACAAGCCCCTGTATTTTTCCTCCTTCAACGACGTGACCAAGGAGACCGGCATCTACCTCAAGGACCTGAGCGCCCGCAAACCGAGGATGAAAGAGCTGGTGAGCGGCCCGGCCACCTACCGCCTCAGCGCCATCAGCTCCGGGAAGAAACCCGTCCTGTTCTACACCATGGGCGACTTCCGCAATCCCTACGACCTCTACCGCACCTCCGACCTCTTCAAGACCTCGGAGCAGCTTACCGCCATCAATCCTCAGCAGGACCAGTACCGCTGGGGCAGCGTGGAACTGGTGGACTGGATGTCCGAGGACGGAGCGTTCCACTGCGAGGGCATGCTCTTCACCCCCGATGACCTCGACTCCGCGGGCAAATACCCGATGGTGCTGTATTTCTACGAAAGAAGCTCCGACGGACTGTACTCCTACCGCGCCCCCGCCCCGAGCCGATCGATCATCAACATCGCATACTTCGTCAGCAACGGCTACATCGTATTCGTGCCCGACATCTACTACCACACCGGACATCCCGGCCAGAGCGCGATGAACTGCATCATGCCCGGCGTGGACAAGGTGCTGGAAGGCCGGCCCTGGATTGACAGCACGAAGATGGCCCTCCAGGGACAGAGCTGGGGCGGCTACCAGACGGCCTACATGATTACCCAGACCGACCGGTTCGCAGCAGCCGGAGCCGGAGCGCCCGTATCCAACATGACCAGTGCATACGGCGGCATCCGCTGGGGTTCAGGCGTGACCCGCCAGATGCAGTACGAGCACGGACAGAGCCGCATCGGGGACAATCTCTGGGACGGCTTCGACCTCTACGTCGAGAACTCCCCCCTGTTCTTCGTGCGCAACGTCACCACCCCCGTGCTCATCATGCACAACGACGAGGACGGAGCAGTGCCCTGGTACCAGGGAATCGAGTTCTTCACCGCCCTGCGCCGCTGCGGCAAGCAGGCCTGGATGCTCACCTACAACGGCGAGGACCACAACCTCGTGCAGCGCTACAACTGCAAGGACTACACTGTCAAGCTCGTGGAGTTCCTAGACCATTTCCTCAAGGGAGAGCCCATGCCCGAATGGATGAAATAATCTATAATTCAAATATTTGACAACATGAAATTAAAATTTGCAACAACACTGATGCTAATGTCCTCAATGGCAGTGATGTCCTCCTACGCCCAGAGCGGCAGGAAGGGCGCAGCCACAGTTATCGAGAAGACTCCGATAGAGGTCGTGGACGGCAAGTTCACACCCGAGATCATGCTCCGCCTCGGCAGGGTATCCGACCCTCAGCTTTCCCCCGACGGAAGTAAGATACTCTACGGAGTGACCTACACCAGCATAGAGGAGAACCGCAGCGTGCGGCAGCTCTATGTGATGAACGCCGACGGCACGGACAACCGCCAGATCACACATTTCTCCTCGAGTGCCAACAATGCCCGCTGGTACGGGGACGGCTCCACCATCCTCTACCTCCAGGGCGGCCAGATCTGGTCGATGAGCGCCGACGGCAAGAACATCCGCAAGGTAAGCAATATCCCCGGAGGCATCTCCGAGTTCAAGCTCTCCCCCGACCAGACCAAGCTGATGTACATCGCCCAGGTGAAGTACGCCACCAAGCCCGCTGACCTGTATCCCGACCTGGCCCAGTCCACCGGCCGCGAGATTGACGGTCTGATGTACCGTCACTGGGACTGCTTCGTGGAGACCATCCCCCACACCTTCGTGACCGATGTTGTCCGCTCGGGCAAATCCCTGAAAGTGGCTCCCGGCAAGGACATCATCGAGGGCACCAAATTCGAGCTCCCCACCCTGCCCTTCGGCGGACTGGAGCAGCTCTCCTGGAGTCCTGACGGACAGTGGATCGCCTATGCCTGCCGCAAGCTCACCGGCAAGGACTACGCCTTCTCCACCAACACCGACATCTACCTCTACAACGTAGCTGACGGCACCTGCGAGAACCTCTCCGAGGGCATGAACGGCTACGACACCGACCCCGTATTCTCCCCCGACGGCAAGAGCATCGCATGGCTGAGCATGGAGCGCGCCGGCTTCGAGGCTGACCGCAACAGGGTCTTCGTCATCGACCTGGCCTCCCGCGAGAAGAGGGAACTGACCGTGGGCTTCGACCACAGCGCCGCCTCCCCCGTATGGAAGGCTGACGGCAGCGGACTCTATTTCAATGCCCTCGCATTCGGCCTCCAGGCCATCTTCTCGGTAGACCTCCAGGGCAATGTCACCCGCATCACCCCCGATGACCTCTGGTTCGACTTCGGAGGAGTGGCCGAGTTCGGTGAAGGACATCTGCTCTCCACCGCACACAACATGAGCCGCCCCGACGAGATCATCTCCGTATCCCTGGCAGACGGTTCGTTCACCTACCTCACCCACGAGAACGACGACATCTACGCCCAGCTCGAGCAGGAGACCTACGAACTCCGCTGGATACCCACCACGGACGGCCTGAAGATGCTCACCTGGGTAGTCTATCCCGCAGGCTTCGACTCCACCAAGGTCTACCCTACCATGCTCTTCTGCACCGGAGGTCCCCAGCAGTGCCTCAGCCAGGGCTGGTCTACCCGCTGGAACTACAAGCTGATGGCCGCCGAGGGCTACATCGTCATCCTGCCCAACCGCCGCGGCACCATGTCCTTCGGCCAGAAATGGTGCGATGACGTGTCCAAGGACTACGCCGGCCAGTGCATCGACGACTACATGTCAGCCGTATACGAGATGAAGAAAGAGCCCTACGTAGGCAAGATGGGCGCCTCGGGAGCCAGCTTCGGAGGCTACTCCATCTACTACCTCGCCGGAGCCCATCCCGATGATTTCGACGCCTTCCTCGCCCACGCAGGTATCTTCAACCAGGAACACATGTACATGATGACCGAGGAGATGTGGTTCTCCCACTGGGAGAACGGCGGAGCACCCTGGGATCTCGAGATACCCGCTGCCCGCAAGCACTACGTCAACTCTCCTCACAAACTCGTCCGCAACTGGAAGACCCCCATCATGATCACTCACGGAGAACTGGACTACCGCGTACCCGTAGACCAGGGCATGGCCGCCTTCAACGCAGCCCAGATGCTCGGCGTACCCTCGCGGATGCTCCTCTTCCCCGACGAGAACCACTGGATCCTCAAGCCCCAGAACGCCGTTCACTGGCAGAGGGACTTCTTCGAATGGTTCGACAAGTGGCTGAAAGACTGACACTATAGCAGTCCTGAATCGACTAGACCATGCCGCTAATATGAAACACTTTATTACAGTTCTATCATTCATCGCAGGTGCCGCAGTCATAGCCCTGTGCTCCTGCAGCAGCAGGACAGACAGCCGTGTCACCGTCCTGACCGATGAGGTCAAGACCGAGGCCGTCAGCGTCAGCGGCGAGACTGTCTGCACCTTTCCAGATACCGTACTCATAGACAGAGCCTGGATGGCCGGAGACCATTATGCAGTCTGCGAGACCCAGACCAGCTGGACCGGCCTGTCCGCAAGCCAGTGGGCATTTCAGGTCTACGATATCCGGACCATGCAGTGCGTCTCCCGCTTCCTCCATGCCGGCAACGGACCCTACGAGGTGCTGATGCCGTCCGCATACGCCGTGGACGACACACTGTACGTGAATGACAGCCAGAAGAGCAATCTCTTCGTCATTCCGCTCGACAAAGCCGCAGAAGGTATGCCGGCAAGCAAATGGATCAGGCAGATGCCTTACAAATTCCATACAATGAGAGTCATGACCTACAAGGGACAGATGCTGTCCCTCAATCCCTTCTGGTTCGAGGACAAGAGCATTGATGTCTCCAACGGTGAGCCCAAGCTGTTCTACTCCGACGGAGAACTGATACCCTACGGTGAGGACAAGATTTTCTCCGGAAACTGCTTCCAGGGCCATCTGCTCGCCAATCCCGACAAAGGCACGATAGTCTACGTCGAAAGTTCCTATCCCCTCGTAGAGTTCTACGACGACAGCCTCCGTCTGGTCAGGAGCATCACAGGACCTGACAATATGAAGCCCGAATACCTCAATGACGGCTCCTATCTGTTCTACGCCAAGATATACGGTTATCCATACGGCCCCGTCTGCTGCGACGACAGCTACATCTACCTGAGGTACGATGACAACATCGACACCGAGAATCCCATCATGACAACTCAGATGGAAGACGGCATACCGACTATCCGCACCGGAGGCAGCACAGAAACAGAAAAAGAGCCCAAGGATGTCCTGATCCTGGTATTCGACTGGAAAGGCCGTATGCAGGGCAGCTACCGCCTCGAAGGCATGACCGGATGCTCCGTCATCACCTCCGGCGGAGACGGCATCCTCTACGCCAGCACCAAGGACCCGGAGACCGAGCAGCTCTCCATCCTCCGCTACAAGCTATTCTGACAAGACAACAGAGCGTCGCAGAGGACAATGGCTGCGGCGCTTTCCACTACTACAGGGACGCGCAGGGCGAAACACACGTCGTGGCGTCCCTTTATTATGAGCTCTTCGGGACGGCCGGTGGCCAGGTTGACAGTGGTTTGGGGACGGGCAATGCTGGAGGTAGGCTTGACGGCGGCACGGAAGATGATAGGGTTGCCGTTGGTGATGCCTCCGTTGATGCCGCCGGCACCGTTGCGGGAGGTGTGTCCTGCGATGTCGGTGAGAGGGTCGTTGTGCTGCGAGCCGCGCATGCGGGAGGCTCTGAAGCCGTCCCCGAACTCTATGCCCCGGATGCCGGGAATGGAGAAAATCATCTGGGAAATGGCCGCTTCCATCGGATAGAAGAAGGGCTCGCCCAGACCGGCGGGGACCCCGCTGCAGACGCATTCCACCACTCCGCCGACCGAATCACCCTCGGCCGCCACCTCGGAGAGGAGGGCTTCGAGGGCAGCATTGTCCCCTTCATCCCCTGCAAGGGACAGGCCTCCGACCTCCGTCAGTCGGGCATTGACCTGTATCGGGGCAATGATTTTCTTGGCCACCACCCCGGCAGCAACGAGGGGAAGGGTCATCCGCCCGGAGAACATTCCGCCTCCGGAGGTGAGGCTGTCCGCTCCGTATTTTATCCTGCGCACCCAGTCCGCATGGCCGGGACGGGGGATGTCGGTAAACTGCCGATAGGCGGAAGGGTCCGTATTCTCATTGCGGAAGAGGAGCTTGAGGGTGGTGCCGGTGGTCAGGCCGTCCTCCACGCCCCGGACGATCTCCGGGATGTCCCTCTCCGTGCGGGCAGTAGTACCCTTGCGGCCGGGACGGCGGCGGTCGATGTCCTCAGCGAAGTCCCCGGGGCTCAGTGGGATACCCTCCGGTACACCGTTGATCTCAACCGACATGAGAGGGCTGTGGGATTCCCCTGCCAGGGCAATCCTGAATGTATTTCCGAAAGCGTTGCGCATATCGTATCGTGCTACTGGTGAATGGACTCAAAGAGTTTGAGGAAGCCGGGGAAGGACTTGTCGATGCAGTCAGTGCTGTCCAGGGTGACCTTTGAAGAGCAGCCGAGCGAGGCGACCTTCAGGGCCATTGCCACGCGGTGGTCGGAGAAGGTGTGGAAGTTGCCGCCCTTGAGCATTTTACCCTCAACTATCCTGCGGGCAAGGCTTATACCGGTGATGTCCATGGTGTCTCCGTCGACCCGGGCCGGAACGCCCATGGCCTTGAGGCCCTCCTCCATGACCACGGGACGGTTGCTCTCCTTGTTGCGCAGGCGGGCCACTCCGGTAAAATGCGAGGTGCCCTCGGAGAATGCGGCCAGTACGGAGAGGGCAGGCAGCAAGTCAGGCGAGTCAGTAGCGTCAAAACTGAAAGCCCTCAGACTGCCGGCAGTCACACGGATGCCACTGCCGTCGGAGAGCTCCTCCACTCCGGCGCCGCACTGCCGCACGACTTCAAGGATTTTTTTGTCAGCCTGAATGGAATTGATGCTGATGCCGGTGATGGTCAGCGAGCCGAAGACTGCAGCCGCGACTATGAAATTGACAGCCGCGCTCCAATCTCCTTCGAAGGTCATCTCCGTAGGCATATATTTCTGTTTGCCCGGGATATTGAATACCATCTCTCCGTTCTCCCAGTGCCAGTCGACCTTGACCCCGAACTGACGCAGGACATCGACTGTAAGCAGGATGTAAGGCACGCTCGTTGCATTCTGGACCCGCAGCACACTGTCTTTCTTCGACAGAGGGAGAGCCATCAGCAAGCCGGTGATGAACTGGGAACCGCGCTTTCCGGATATGGTGATCTCACCGCCTTTGATAGGGCCGCAGACCACGGCCGGAAGCGTCTCCTCGGCCGTCAGGATACAGCTTGCACCGAGCTCCTCCATCGCCTCCTTACAGCCATACATATGACGGTCCAGCAGGCTGCCTTCTCCGGTGACTGTCACCGACTCGCCGAACTGGGCCACAACGGGTATACACAGGCGGGAGAGCAGTCCGGACTCGCCGACAAAGGCCGTGCGGGTACCCTGAAGATTCTGTATAGACATGGATATCAGACCGGAGAACGGAGACTCATCCTTCTTCTTGTCAGGCGGGAATCCGCCTCGGATAATCAGGTCGCCGCCCTTGTCGATATAAGCCTCGGCAGCAAACTGCTTGGCCACACCTATGGCCGAATCGATATCGCGGCAGCGGGTACAGTTGTGGAACTCACTCTCGCCCTTGGCCAGAACAGCGGCGATAATAGCCCTCTGAGCCACGCTTTTGGAAGCCGGCATGGCTACCGTTCCGCTCACCTCGCGGACTGTGGAGTCCGGTCCGAAAATATTCTCGACCTCGTCCATGGTAAACATCCCGGGAGCGACAGCGTACTTCCGTCGCCTGGCGCAGTAGAGAAACGGAGCGCCCAGACGATGAGCCTCCAGACGGCTGAAACGTACCGCATCACCCATCGAGAAAGCTATCAGAGGGACCTTTCTGCGTCCCAGTCTGCCGTCCTTCTGCATCCCGTAGAGATCCAGCACCCTGAGCGCATCCTCAGTGCTGTCAGCCGTCGTCACTATCTTCACGATGTCCGCTCCCGCCATGACCGCCTCCTTGTAGACCTTCACGAGAGACTCCGTCGAAGGCGTACCTTCGTAGTCATGGAACGAAAGTATAATCTTCGTTCCGTGAGCACGCAGCATAGCCTGCGTCTGCCTGTCAAGACTGATAAAGGAAAATACATTGATATCGACATAGGAGGCTCCCGCCATTACAGCCGCTTCACAGAGATGGCTGTTACGCTTCATGCAGGTGGCTATCAGGGGTATCTTCGAACTGCTGAACAGCTCGTGCACCTCGTTCTCACCCAGCCCGCAGAGGTCCAGACGAATCTCCGCCACCATATCCGGGAACTGCCTGCGGTATTTCTCACACCGTTTCAGAACCCTGCGGCAGGCATCCAGGCCATAGTCCCCTATGCTAATACAAATCATAGACTGTCTGTTGTATTTCGTTCACACTCATCGGCTCAGCACTTACGGAGCCGATACTGCGTATCACTACAAAATTAATAAAATCTTCCTTACGTTTCTTATCATTCTGCACAAAGTCCGAAATTTTTGGAGCCAGCTCCCCGCGGGGAAGATCAGCATGCTCTGCCAACAGTCCAGGGATATCCCTGTATCCCAAACATTTGAAGTCATTGATAACCGCTTTGGCCTCATCTTCTTTAAGCATCCCTTTTCTCCAGGAAATCTCTGCAGCGGCCATAATACCGGCTGCAACCGCCTCGCCATGCGCCACCTGCCGGCCCGCCTCCATACATACTGACTCCACCGCATGGCCCAGCGTATGTCCCAGATTGAGCTTCTTCCGCTCCCCCTTCTCAGTGCGGTCAGCCTCCACTATCGCAGACTTGATCTCTATACAGCGGCGGACTATCCTTCCGGGCATCCCTGCGTCCCATTGTCCCTGCGCCACCGCAGTATCCGCCTCCTCCGCTACCATCTCCCGATTCCCCGGAGCCTGCTCTTTTTCAAGTATTCCGCCGTACCATTCCACCGTTTCCCCATACATTTCCGCATCGCCTATGATCAGCGTCTTCAGAACTTCAGCCATGCCGGAATGCCATTCCTCAGCCGGCAGAGTATCAAGCACCTGAGGAGCGACTATCACCGCCTCCGGAGAGCCGAACGTCCCTATCACATTCTTGTACCCGTGGAAATTGACTCCTGTCTTGCCGCCCACCGCCGCGTCCACCTGAGCCAGGAGCGTCGTCGGCACCAGCGAATAACGGATTCCGCGCTTATAGACCGAAGCGGCAAACGCCGTGATGTCCGTCGTTACCCCGCCGCCGATGCCCAGCAGCAGCGCCCCCCGGTCCGCCTCCCGCTCCAGCAGCCAGCCGACTATCTCCTGCAGGCCCTCGAGCGACTTGCGCTCCTCCCGCGCCTCGAACGGCATCCATCCTATGCCTGTGGCTTCGAGCACGGGTGCGAACCTTCCGGCCACATTGCCGTCCACCACCGCATAGATGCCTGTCGGCCTGACATCGGCAGACACGCCTCCCGTCTGCCTGACTCCGGAAGTCTCCTCTGCACCGGCAGTTCCCGACCAAAGACGACGCAGAATCCCCGGTAATTCCAGTTCAATATCCGTGATATAAATTACTCTCTCCATTGACCGCAAAGATACGCAAAACGGCGGCTTCCCCTGCCCTTAACCCGACGATTTTCCCACTTCCCGCTTGGCGTATGAATAATCTTTCTTATCTTTGCAGTCCAATGCTCACCCGTGCTCACCAGCACGCATCAGCCCGGATGGCGGAATCGGTAGACGCGTTGGTCTCAAACACCAATGGCCGCGAGGCTGTGCCGGTTCGACCCCGGCTCCGGGTACTTTAAGAAGGGGTAATTATTTGATTTTCAAATAATTACCCCTTCTACTTTTCTTCAAATGTTCCCAAATTGTTCCCAGAGAATCACTGCACAAGATCCCCAACTTTATTCACCACCCTATACTTTACATCGTTGAATTGCCTGAAATGCGCTTCCGCACACTTGATTTTCTGCTGCTCTTCAATACGCAATTTGTAAATATCGACTGATGGTGTTCCCGTTTCTTTAGTCTCTGCGACAAAATACACTCTTTTATCATCTTCAAAAACAACCGCCCAATCCGGATTATAATTCCCGATAGGTGTCGGTATTTTGAACCAGTCCGGTAATTTGTAAGCGACCGGTGAAGTGCGTATAGCGAATTTATTCCAGGCGAGGTATCTTCGC
>DHKFR23501__coassemble_1223_pt1 | contig 12336 bp, 12 predicted proteins | sample DHKFR23501__metabat2_low_PE_038 | metagenome-assembled genome bin DHKFR23501
CTTTTCGGGAGCAAGAAGCATCTGATGAATGACCTCTTCGAGAAGAAGAGCTACCCGTTCTATAAATTCGGAGATACTATTTATCTGTCAAAGATAGGAACCCGAGATTGGATAGATTATATTTGCCAACGTTTTGATACTACCGGCAAACATATTTCAGAAGATTTGGCTAAGAAGATTTGCCTGAGAGCAGATAATCATTCTTCGTATGTACAACAGTTGGCCTGGCTGGTGTGGATCCATACGGAGGAGACTGCGACAGAACAGGATTTAGAGGCTGCTTATCAGGATATTATAGACCAGAATACCCCTTTGTTTGAGAAACAGACAGAGAGTTTGAGTACCTATCAAATGAATTTTCTGAGAGCTGTTACTGATGGTATCCACAGCGAATTTTCTTCTCAGGAAATTATACAGAAATACCAGCTGGGTTCGTCAGCCAATGTAAGCATTGTAAAACGGGCCTTGATAAAGAAGGAACTTATAGAAATTGAAAAACGGGAAGTGGTGATTCCCGATCCGATAATGGAAGTGTGGCTGAAAAAAGAATTAGGTGGAAAACGTTAAATTATACAGGATATGTTGTATTTCGAATGTGATTATATGGAAGGGGCTCATCCCGAGGTGCTGCGCAGACTCGTGGAGACCAATATGGAAAAGACCCTCGGTTATGGTACGGATGCGTATTGTGAAGAGGCCAGGGAAAAGATACGGGCGGCCTGTGGTGCTCCCGAGGCGGATGTGTATTTTCTGGCAGGAGGAACCCAGACCAATGCCCTGGTGGCGTACTCCTTCCTGAAGCCCTGTCAGGGAATGATTTCTCCCGTCACCGGTCATGTCAACCACCATGAATCCGGGGCAGTGGAAGCCACCGGACATAAGGTCATCGCTCTGCCTGCTTCGGAGGGGAAGCTGAGCGTGGCTGCGGTCAGGGAGTACATCGAATCCTACTGGGCAGACGAGAACTATCAGCATATCGTGGAGCCCGGCATGGTCTACCTTACCCATCCGACGGAGTTGGGGACATTGTACACCCTGCCGGAATTGACCGAATTCTCGGAACTCTGCCGCAAGTACCGGATTCCTCTTTATGTGGATGGGGCTCGGCTTGGGTATGCCCTGGCTTCGGATGCCAACGACATTTCGCTGCTGGATTTGGCACGCCTCTGCGATGCCTTCTACATCGGCGGCACCAAATGCGGGGCAATGTTTGGGGAGGCTCTGGTGGTGACAAACCGGAATTTTGTGGGAGACCTTTTCTCTATCATCAAACAGCGCGGAGCCATGACAGCCAAAGGAAGGCTCCTTGGAGTGCAGTTTTCCACCCTGTTTACTGACGGACTCTATGCCGGTATCTGCCGCAATGCCATCGAAACGGCATCCATGCTTGTGGACATCCTCAGGTCGAAGGGTTACGGCTTTCTTGCCTACCCGGTAACCAACCAATTGTTTGTAATCATGGAGGACAGTAAGGTAGATTCTTTGCGCAAGTCTGTGTCCTTCTCCCTTTGGGAAAGGCTCGGGGACGGTCGCAGCGTAGTCCGTTTCGTGACCAACTGGGCCACTATCCGTGAAGATGTCGCCCGTCTCGGCGAGCTGCTGTAGCTAAACTTTCTGGTCATCGTTGCCAGCCGATCGGGTCTGGTATTCTTTTTTGTAGTTTTTTTGGAAGGGCTGCGTCTAACAAGTGAAAATTAGTTGAAAAGATGAAACCGTTGGAGAAAGAATTCATACAGGTGGTGCAGGAGCATAAGAGCACAATATATTCTGTATGCTACATGTTTTCAAAGGACAAGGATGAGGTGGAGGACCTTTTCCAGGAGACTCTGGTCAATATGTGGAAGGGGTTCGGAAATTTTCGGGGAGACAGCAGTGCCGGGACTTGGGTCTGGAGGGTCTGCCTGAACACCTGCATCTCGTCTGAACGGAAGAAAAGCAGGAGGAAGGACACTGTCCCCCTCTCAATGAATATTGACCTTTTTGCGGATACTGATGAAGATACCAAGCAGATCCGTCTGCTGAGAAAGCGTATAGGCAAGCTCGGTCCATTTGACAGGGCTATTGTCCTGCTATGGCTGGAAAATCTCAGCTACGACGAAATAGGCGCCATCGTCGGAATTACGACCAAGAATGTATCGGTGCGTCTGTACCGCATCAAGGAACAGCTCAAATCAATGTCTGACCAATAAAAACGCAGAACAATGGAAAAGAATAAAGACAATATAGAACTGGAGGAAATGAAAGCTCAGTTCAGTCTCCTCGGCGAGAAATTGAAGGACCAGAAGATTGTCAACGACAGTCTCTTGAAGCAGAGCATGAAGAATAAATTGTCGGAAATAAACAGAAAGGTCATAACTTCAATTGTGGCGGCTATTTTTGTACTCCCATTTGGCTCAGTAGCTTTTATCAGTTATGGATTATCAGTGGAATTTGTGATAGCAACCGATGTCTTTGTCGCTTTTTGTGTGGCAGCGACCATATATATGCATAGAAAGTTGAGGGCGGATAGCCTCTTTGACTCCGACCTGGTTTCGGCAAGCCGGGAAATCCAGCTTCTGAAGCGAAACTATATCCGGTGGCTTCCTATAGGGCTTACTTTAGTCATACTCTGGTTTGTCTGGCTCGTTATAGAGGGCCTTTCGATTGGAGGAGAAGAGATGTATGCCTTTATGATAGGTGGATCTGTCGGATTTGTCATAGGAGGTTTCTTTGGTCTCCGACAGCACAGGAAGGTACTGCGCAGGGCCGACGAGATTCTCAAGGAAATCGACATCCTTCAGCGTGGGGAATGAAAGTAGATCTGCGACTCATGGGCAGTGACATCTGTCTTCTCAGTTTCAGTGCGTGGAATGGGATAGGATAGGTTAGGTTAGAGGTTATCCCTACCTTCTCTCGGATGTCCAGCCCCGGCTCTCCAAGTTCAGTGTGGAGAAAGGGAGAGGTTACAGTATCTTTCTCATCCGGTAGTTGGTGAGGTATAACCGGTTGGCTCTCGCTTTCTGCTCCAGCTCCACCACGTACCCCTTACCTTCGAAGAACGGCCTGGCAGTTATGCTGACCTCCGAGTGTATTTCCTTGGCCCCATGTTCCATGGCGTGTTCCTCTGCCTGCCTCAGAAGAGCTGTGCCGATGCCCTCTCCCTGCCGGTCCTTATGGACGAACAGGGAATGCAGATAACCGTCAGAACGAATGGAGGCGAATCCGAGAGTACTCCCGTCCTCCTCCCCGTAAGCCACTATGAAGTGCAGCTCTTCGAACAATTCTTCCATGCGCCCGGGTCTACCTCCGCACGAAGCCCAGTCCTCCACTTCCTCCTGGCTGTAATCCCTGACATTTACATTCAAAACGGTTTCTCGGAAAAGCTTCCGCAACTCCGGAATCTCATCCCGTGTACCGACACGTAGTCTTATTTTCTTACTGGTCTCGCTGTCGTTCATACGTTCATTGGCTTTTTTAACTGGCACAAAGTTATCAATATTTCAGAGCCTCTGGAATCTGTTATGCGCGGACGGGTGAGTCTGTAAGTGATGTCTGGAGGTAACGTGCAGTGTGAGTTGCAGCAATGAGATGAAAACAGATTCACCAGGGGGTTGCGGAGATGTGGGAAAAACAGACTCCCGTGGATGCGCGCAGTTCCAGTTTTATGCGGCGGCTTTGGTTCTTTTTAGCAGGAAGCGGCTGATGTAGATCAGGAGTATGACATTCATCATCAGGGCGTAGATGATGGCGGGTATGGCTATTTCCCCGTCATTGAAAATGAAGGGAGAGGTGGCTATGGCAATGGCTTGCGCTGCATTCTGCATACCTATTTCTATGACAATGGTCCTGCGGGTGGCGGCATCTCCTCCTGCGGCAACGGTAAGCAGTGCTCCGGCTCCCATCGAGCAGAGAATCAGGGCTGTCACCCCCGTCCCGAGGACAGGGAAGTTCTCTGCAATCTCCCGGGGGTACTGCAGGAAAAAGACGGCAGCAAGTACCATAAGGGCGGGGAAGGCAGCTTTTTCCAGGACCTTCCGTACTTTTTCTGCGGCAACGGGTTTCCAATGTTTGAACAGGCTTCCTGCCAACATCGGGGCGAAGAGCAGGACGAGGTTCTGCACCAGCAATTTCCCTACGGGAAGCTTTATCGCTGTATCGGAATGCAGGGCAACGAAGTTCGTGGTGAATCCCATTATGAGCGGAATGGTGAAAAGTGTGATGACGCTGCTGAGTGCCGTCAACGTGACGGAGAGGGCGACATTGCATTTGGCAAGCATTGAAAAAACATTGGAGGAACTCCCTCCGGGACAACATGCTATCAGCACCAGCCCTATGAAGTAGGGTGCGGGGAGTTTGAATGCCCAGGCTATGAAGAAGGCCAGCAGCGGCAGGACCACGAGCTGTCCCGTCATCCCTGCCAATACCGCCTTGGGGTACTTTGCCACTCTTTTGAAAGCCTCCAAATCGAGCCCGATTCCCAGCAGGAACATCAGCAGGATCAGAATCGGCATCACAATCCATATCGTCTGCATAGCTTGTAACTTCTAAAACGGGTGAAATCTAAGAAGCTGTTTTAATTTTCTCAAATTTGACTGTATGAAAATAGTGGGTATCTTTGTAGGAAACAGATAAAAAACGGAGATTATGACGATATTTTTGGTTACGACGGCAGTGCTGGTCCTTCTGGCGTTCTTCATCAAGGGGAATCCGGACCTGATAATCAAATCCTATATGTCAGAAGAAGAAAGGGCTGGACTGGACATGAAAGGTCTTGGTAGGCTATGGTTTTACGGACTGATATTGGTGGCGGTCATTTCCGGCGGGGGCGGTCTGGCGCTCTACTTGGCGAAACTGCATACATTTTCGAAGGTATTCCTGTTCGCAGTGATAGTCTGCGGTATATTCGTGCTGTATCTAAAGACCCGGAAGTATTGCCCTCCATCCATGTCCAGGCGGTTTAATGTGGGGATAGGTATCTTCGGAGCAGTCATTGTAGGGGCTGTCTTCTTCATGGTGGTTTCGGCGGGAGGCTCTATCATCACGCTGAATCGCAGCGGGACTTGATGCGAAGCTCCGTGATAACTTGCCGCACTCAACAGAGCCACATAGTATTTGCGTCCCAGGTGGTGCACCATGTCATCCAAGTAAAATGACTGCGGCACAGCCCCGCGCAGCACATACTCATCCGGCACTATGACATAGAAGCCGCGCAGGGGCGACATAATCCGTCCCTTGCTCACCACCCTGGTCAGCGCCCGTGCAATGCTGCCGGCACTCATGTCTGGGAATGCCTGCGCAACCTCATCGTGTGTGAAGGTGTAATTGCCTCTAAGCGGCTTATCATATATCCAGCTTGCTATGCTCGCCATTATCTCAATATTTTGTTTGCAAAGATGGACATTTTTTGTCTAACTACGCAAATATATAACAAAAAACACAACCCCGAAAGGAGTTGTGTCCCGAGTGGAGCATACCGGAGTCGAACCGGTTACCTCGACACTGCCAGTGTCGCGCTCTAGCCAAATGAGCTAATGCCCCTCCACTATTATGAAAAAGTGCCGCAAAGATACGGTAATTTTTCTATTTACAAAATTATTTTTCTACAGCCAGCCGAAAATCATGATGACGGCTATCACCAGCGGGGCCACATAGCGCACGAGGTAGAAGATGGCGTTGTACAGCCGCTTGTTGGGCAGGGTACCGCCGTTGGAGAGCTCGTCCACAAAATCCTTCCGGCCGAGTTTCCAGCCGACGAATATCACAATGAAGAGTCCGCACAGGGGCATCAGCAGATTGGCCGATATCATGTCGAAGAAGTCGAAGAAGGTCTTGCCGAGGATGTGCACGTCGGAGAGCACGCCGCCGGAGAGGGCGCACAGGGTGCAGAGCACCAGGCAGACGGCGCTGGAGAGCAGCACGGCCATGCGGCGCTTCATCCTGCAGGCCTCTATCAGATAGGTCACGGACACCTCCAGCAGGGAGATGGACGAGGTGATGGCCGCGATGAAGAGCACGAAGAAGAAGAGTATCGCGATGACTCCGCCGGCGGCTATCTGATCGAAGATGTCGGGCAGCACCACGAAGAGCAGGCCGGGACCCTCGCTGGGGGAGATGCCGAAGGCGAAGACGGCGGGCATGATGGCCAGTCCGGCCAGGATGGCGAAGAAGGTGTCGGAGATGGCGGTCAGCGAGGAGAGCTTGACGATCTTCTCCTGCTTCTTGACATACGAGCCGTAGGTCAGAATCGTCGCACAGCCGATACTCAGGGAGAAGAAGGCCTGGCCGAGGGCGTTGAGGAAGGTGCTTCCGGTAACCTTGGAGAAATCGGGCTTGAAGAGGAACTCCAGACCGGCTCCGGCCCCGGGCAGGGTCACCGAGCGGATGGCGATGATGATGATGGTCAGGAAGAGCAGCGGCATCATGACCTTGGTATAGCGCTCGATGCCGTCCTTGATGCCGGCCAGCAGCACCAGGGATGTCAGAGCCAGGAAGATATAGGTGTAGAGTATCGTCCTCCAGGGAGTGGATACGGCCGCGGCGAAGAAGCCCTCCGACGAGCCCTGCTCGGGCAGGGTGAACGACACGGCATGCACGAGGTAGTCTATCGTCCAGCCTCCCACCACGCAGTAGAAGGATATCAGAGCCACGGATGCCAGCACGCCGAGCACGCCGACCAGTCCCCAGTGTCCCTTGGGTGACAGCACCTTGAAGGCCTTCACAGCATTGACCTGACTGCGGCGTCCGACCACGAACTCCGACATCATGATGGGCAGGCACAGCAGGAATACCAGCACGAGGTAGATGATGATGAACGCCGCGCCGCCGTTGGTACCCATCAGGTAGGGGAAGCGCCAGAGGTTGCCCAGTCCGATAGCCGAGCCGGCCATGGCTACGAGCACGCCGAAGGAGGATTTGAAGTTGTCTCTCATTTTCTGGTCAGTATTAGGAATGAATAATAAAATCCGGTCTTTTCATCTAAATAACGCTCGGAACGGCTCTCCACCTCCCACAGCGCGGGATCCACATCCGGGAAAAATACCTCCGCATCTCCGATGACCGTCTCCACCTCGGTGATATACAGGCGGCCGGCAAGGGGCATGGCGGCACGGTAGAGCTGTCCGCCTCCTATGACGAACACCTCCTTCGAAGCGTCCGAAACATCCGGGACACCGGCAGCGGCGACGGCAGCCTCCAAGGACGGCAGGAACTCCGCCCCGCAGTCAGGAGCCGCACTGTGCGAGCGGCTTACCACGATGTTGCGCCGTCCGGGAAGGGGACGCCCGCCGAGCGAGAGCCAGGTATTGTAGCCCATGATGACGGGATGGCCGGTGGTCACCCGCTTGAAGTACTTCAGGTCGCCGGAGATGTGCCAGGGCATCCGGTTGCCCTTTCCGATGGCGCCGTTGGCGGCTTTGGCTACAATTAATGATATCATAGGCCAAATTTACGCAAAATCCATGAAATATCTGCCGCGGGAAAAGGGAAATTGTGCTACTTTTGTAAGGTTATGATACTGATAATCGACGACGACGACGCCATAAGAGCATCCCTGACCTTCCTCCTGAAGCGCTCGGGCCTGACCGCCAAGGCCGTCCCCGGTCCGAAGGAGGCCCTGGACGAGGTGCGGCTGCAGGAACCGGAGCTGATCCTGATGGACATGAACTACTCCCTGTCCACTACCGGGGAGGAGGGGCTGGAGCTGCTGCGCAAGATCAAGATATTCGCCCCGGCGGCTCCCGTCATCCTCATGACGGCCTGGGGCAGCATCAGCCTCGCTGTGGAGGGCATGCGCCTCGGAGCCTTCGACTTCATCACCAAGCCCTGGGACAATATGGCCCTGATGGACCGCATCCGCACCGCCCTGCATCTGAACTCGGACCGGCAGGAGGAAGAGGGCATCACCGGCAGGGGCTTCGACAAGATCATCGGCAACAGCCCCCAGATCAAGGAGGTGCTGGACGCAGTGACCCGCGTGGCACCCACCGGCGCCTCGGTGCTCATCACAGGCGAGAGCGGCACGGGCAAGGAGCTCATCGCGGAGGCCATCCACCTCAACTCTCCCCGCAGTGACGGCCCCTTCGTCAAGGTCAATCTCGGAGGCCTGAGCTCCAGCCTCTTCGACAGCGAGATGTTCGGGCACAAGAAGGGCGCCTTCACCGACGCCTGGACCGACCGCAAGGGCCGGTTCGAGCTGGCCGACAAGGGCACTATCTTCCTCGACGAGATAGGCGAGTTGGAGCCCGTCTGTCAGGTCAAGCTCCTGCGCGTGCTCCAGGACCGCACCTACGAGCCGCTGGGCGAGAGCATCCCCCGCCGCACTGACGTCCGGGTGGTATCGGCTACCAACCGCGACCTGCAGGAGATGGTCCGTCAGGGCCTCTTCCGCGAGGACCTGTTCTACAGGCTCAACCTCATCCCGATTCACCTGCCGCCGCTGAGGGAAAGGAGGGAGGACATCCCCCTGCTGGTGCAGTATTTTACCCGCATTGCCGGCAGCCGCGCCGCATTCTCCCCGGTGGCGATGGAATACCTCAGCCGCCTCCCCTATCCGGGCAATATCCGCGAGCTCAAGAACATCGTCGAGCGTGCCCTCATCCTCGGCGGCAGCGGGACCATCTCCCGCGATGACGTGGTCCGCTGCACCGGCGCCCCCGATGAGCACGGCGCTGCCTCCGGAACAGCCGCCAAGGACTCCGACACCCCGGCCCAGACCCTCGAGGAGATGGAGAGGGACCGCATCCTCCGCACCCTGAGCGACTGCAACGGCAATGTCTCCCGCGCCGCCGCAGCCTTAGGCCTCACCCGGGCCTCCCTCTACCGCCGCATCGAAAAATTCAAAATCAACCTTTAGGACCATGGGATCAAGAGGATACTTCCGGCTCATAGCGGTGCTGCTCGTGGCGGTCGTGGCGGCCTCCATAGGATTTGCCCTCAAGATGGCGGACGAGGGGACGGGCAGCTGGATATACGTCGCGGCGCAGGTGCTGCTGATAGCTGCCGTTGTCCTCTTAGTGATATTGTACCAAAAGACCATAAAGCCGCTGAACACCCTCTCCGGAGGCATCGACCTGATCAAGGAGCAGGACTTCTCCACCCGTCTGAGACCCGTGGGGCAGAAGGACGCCGACCGCATCATAGAGCTGTTCAACCGCATGAGTGACCGCCTGCACAACGAGGAGCTGCGGATTCAGGAGCAGAACCACTTCCTCGACCAGCTCATCGCCGCCTCTCCGGCCGGGGTGCTGATCATGGACATCGGCCACCGCATCGACTCGTCAAACCCGGCATTGGACCGGATGCTCGGAGTCCGGAGCATTGAGCCTTACCGCGGACAGCTCCTGCAGGACAGCCCCCTGCCCCTGCTCAGACTGCTCGCCGGACTGCAGCCGGACGAGGGCCGCATCCTCCAGACCGACCCTCTGCACATCTACCGCTGCACCCTCTCGTCCTTCATGGACCGGGGCTTCCCCCACCCTTTCTACATGGTCGAGCCTCTGACCGAAGAACTGTACGAGGCCGAGAAGAGGGGTTACAAGAAGGTCATCCGCGTCATCTCCCACGAGGTCAACAACACCATGGCCGGCATCACCTCGGCCCTCTACGCCATACAGCAGACCTCCACTGACTCCGGGGACGGGGACACCGCCGCGATGCTGTCGATACTGCTCTCGCGGATAGACCGGATGAGCCGCTTCATCACCGACTACGCCTCGATGGCCAGGATTCCCGACCCAGTGTGCAGGCCGGTGGACGCCTGCGCCTTCCTACGCCGCGTGCTGCCCTTCCTGGAGAGCCTCAGGGGTCAGAAACAGATAGCGTTCGTAACCGAGATAGATGAGAAGGCCGGAGAAGTGCCGATAGACCAGGTGCTGATGGAGCAGGTGCTGACCAACATCGTCAAGAACGCGGTGGAGGCCTTCCCGGACGGTTCGCCCGACGCCCGCATCACCGTCACCGCCCGCCTCGGCTACTGGTGCGTGGCCGACAACGGAGCCCCCATCCCCGAGGAGACCGCCCGCCACCTCTTCACCCCCTTCTTCTCCACCAAGCCGGACGGCAAGGGCATAGGCCTGATAGTCATCCACGAGATCCTGACCCGCTCAGGCATCCGTTTCAGCCTCGGCACCGGGGAGGACGGCGTCACCCGTTTCGAAATGTTCTTCAGCTAAACGGCTACAGGGGCCTTTATGGCGGGCCAGGGGTCATAGCCCTCGAGTTTAAAGTCCTCGTAATCGAAATCGAATACCGAGTGAATCTCGGGATTTAGTACCATGCGCGGCAGAGGACGCGGAGTCCTGGAGAGCTGTTCGTGTACCTGGTCGAAATGGTTGAGGTAGATGTGGACATCCCCGAAGGTGTGCACGAAGTCCCCGGGGACATAGCCGCACTCCTGGGCCACCATCATGGTAAGCAGGGCATACGAGGCGATATTGAACGGCACTCCGAGAAAGACGTCCGCACTGCGCTGGTATAGCTGGCAGGAGAGCCGCCCGTCGGCCACATAGAACTGGAAGAGGGTGTGGCAGGGAGGCAGGGCCATCCGGTCCACCTCGGCGGGATTCCAGGCCGAGACTATGTGCCGCCGCGAGTCGGGGCTGCGCTTGAGCGAGTCCAGCACCTGGGAGAGCTGGTCGATGGTCCGTCCGTCGGGAGCGGGCCAGGACCGCCACTGATGCCCGTAGACCGGCCCGAGGTCCCCGTTCTCATCGGCCCATTCGTCCCATATCGAGACCTTGTGGTCGTGCAGATACTTGATGTTGGTATCGCCCTTGATGAACCACAGCAGCTCGTAAATGATCGAGCGCAGATGCAGCTTCTTGGTCGTCAGCAGGGGAAATCCCTCCGAGAGGTCGAATCTCATCTGATAACCGAACACCGACTTGGTCCCCGTCCCCGTCCGGTCCGACTTGATCGTCCCGTGGTCCAGGATATGCTGCAAAAGATCCAGATACTGCTTCATGGCTGCTTAAATTTTACGTCCGCCAAAGGTAATGAATTTCCTTAAAGAACGTCTTTTTTACGCCAAGTGCCATATCAAAAATCCGCCAAATGCCATATCAAAAATCCGCCAAACGCCATATCATATATCGATAATATTTTGATTTTTAATTTACTATCTTTATTTTTGTCTCAAAAAATATCATAAATATGAATGACTATAAACATAGAGTTGCTGAAAGTCACTTAGCAGACCTTCTTGAAGCCATGGGCGCAGTCCTGATAGAGGGCCCTAAATACTGCGGCAAAACCACCTTAGCCAAACAGCACGCAGACAGCATTCTATACATGGCAGATCCGGATACAAAAGAGCAAAATCTGTCAATGGCCCAGACCAACATCAGCCGGCTGCTTCAAGGGCAGACGCCACGGCTCATCGATGAGTGGCAGATAGCTCCGCAGCTGTGGGACGCTGTAAGAAATGAAGTGGACAAGAGGAATGAGGACGGACAGTTCATCCTTACCGGCTCAGCAGTACCGCCCAGGACCGATGATATCTTCCATACCGGTACAGGTAGAATGGCATGGCTGAGACTCAGGACAATGACCCTGTGGGAATCCATGGAATCCAGCGGCGACATAAGCCTCGGCTCCCTGTTCAAGTCTACTGACCGCATAGACGGAGCCAGTAGTCTGGATATAGACCAGCTGGCATACATCACATGCCGCGGCGGCTGGCCCAGAGCTGTACTGAAAAAAAGCCGCAAAGCCGCCCTTATCCAGGCTGAGGAATACTTTGAGGCTGTAACACGGTACGACATATCCAGGGTAGACGATGTGGAACGCGACCCTGAGATTGCGCGGCGTCTTATGCGCTCCTACGCACGCAATCAGGGCAGTCAGGCCAGTGCCGGCACCATATTGGCCGATATGAAAGCCAACGAAGGGGACACCATAAACGAGAATACCGTCTATTCATACATCAAGGCACTGAAGAAAATCTTCGTCATAGAAGACTCCCTGGCATGGAATCCAAACCTCCGCAGCAGAACAGCCGTAAGGACATCGGATACCCGTTACTTTACCGACCCGTCAATTGCCACAGCCGCACTCGGCCTCGGCCCGGAAGATCTTCTCAATGACCTGAAGACTTTCGGACTGCTGTTCGAGACACTGTGCGTAAGAGACCTAAGAGTCTACGCAGAAGCCATCGGCGGAAAAGTCTACCACTACCGCGATAAGAGCAATCTGGAGTGCGATGCTGTCATCCACCTCAAAAACGGCAGATACGGACTCGTAGAGATCAAGCTCGGAGGCAACAGCCTTATAGAAGAAGGAGCAGCCACTCTTAAAAGCCTGGCTGATAAAATAGGGACTGTCGTTTAATTCCGTCATTATGAGTCAATCGGCAGACTGTCC
>DHKFR23501__coassemble_1226_pt1 | contig 12303 bp, 9 predicted proteins | sample DHKFR23501__metabat2_low_PE_038 | metagenome-assembled genome bin DHKFR23501
GGAAAAATAAAATTTGGAATTGGGAGAGCGGTTGTGGTAGTTTTGTAAAAAACTTTTAAACACACGACCCATGAGACATTATTTTAGAATTATCTGGCCATGCTTGTTGGCCGCTTTGATTTTTACCGGATGCAGGAAAGAGAAGGAAGAACCTTCCCTGACTTTCCCCGAGACCACTGTCGAGGTAGCCGCTCAAGGAGGTGCAGTGAGCGTTGCCTATAATCTGCAGAACCCGTCTCCTTCCTGGGAATTTTCTGCAATAACGGAAGATGAGTGGATAGACCGTGAGACGTTTGATTTCAGCGAGAGCGGTCTGATGAAATTTACTGTGTCGGAGAATACGGAGGAAGATGCTCGCGAAGGGTTCATCAATGTCACGTACGGCTCTATCCAGGAAAGACTGAGAGTGGTACAGGCCGGAACCGGCGGTGCCGGCCCTGTCCAGGACCAGGAACTTGTCATGGAAGTGCTGGCCGTTACCGATTCTTCGGTTACATGCTCCATTACTCCTGCGGATGACAACCTTACATACTGCTGTATGGCTGTCCTGCGCGAGGAGTTCGACCAGTATGCCGGGGGTAGTCTGGAGACATTCTATACTATGATGCTGGACAACTATGAGCTTTTTGCATCTCAGGAGCAGATGACACTGGAGGATTTTCTCTCTACTTACATTCTGATGAGCGGCTATCAGGAATTCACTATCCCGGATATGATTTATGACACAGAATATCTGCTGGTATATGTCGGAATGGATTCAAAGGGAACACAGCTTACCGACATCTTTTCGGAATCAGTAACCACCGAGGATATAGAAAGAGTGGATATGTCCTTTGATATTTCGTACGAGCAGGACTATTCTGAACTGCTTATGAAAGTTGTTCCGTCTAAAGACGAGGTGCCCTACTTTTTCAATGTTGTTCCGCAGAATGTACTGGATGCTGACGGCATAACAGTGGAAGAATGGAATCAAGCCCAGATAGATGCTACTGTGGCATTCCTGAAGCAATTTTACGGGTTGACGGACATGCGGGAGATCCTGGAGGATTATATCGGTGTAAGTTATGGTCCTGACGAGTATTTTTGGGAGAATGACGAGGCGGAGTATTATGATGGTTCGCTGCAGCTCGGTTTAGACTATGTAGGAGCAGCATTCGCTCTGGATATGGAAGGACGTATCAATTCCGAGGTGGCGGTCAAGCCGTTCCGTACGCCAGACGCGGTCCCTTCATCCAATCAGTTTACTGTAACATTCGACAATCTCAACATAGATTATGCGGAATTTACCGTAGAGTGTACAAATAACGATACCTGGTATTATGTCTGCGGGCTGGCTTCTGATTATGCAGGAATGTCGGATGAGGATATACTTGCTTCTTTTGAGTATCAGTATGATGAAAGTGATGCCCGTATTTTCCACCGCGGCAGTTACAGCGGCAGACTCAACATTCTGTCGCAGGCAACGGACTACGTACTGTTTGTGTTCGGATATGATCACGGTATGGTGACGACCGGTCTGACCAAGGCTGAGTTCACTACCCTTGAGCCTGGAGATCCTTCTAAGCTTACATTTGATTTTTCAGTAGAGTACGGGCCCAGTAAGACAGATCCTTCGGAAGTGCTTGCTTCTGTAACTGTCAACGGAGAGCCGGCAACAGCTCTTTTCTGGACGGATATGTTTTCGGAGGGTGCAACGGAAGACGATGTCATTGCAAAGATAGAAGAAGGTGTCCGGCAGTACGAGGGATGGGGTATGAGCAGAGTGGATTATTTCCGTGGAATGGGCGAGAGGGGCTCATACACGTATCCATATCCTGTTACTCCAGGTACGAGGTTTAAGATGGCGGCAGTGGGAATTTATGAGGATACCGGAGAATATGCTACAGATATAGTGTTCAGTGAGGTGTTCGAGGTTCCGGCTGACGGAGTGGCCTCGGCTGTTTCCTCAGGAGTTGTTACAGGAAGAACAGTTGAAAAACCTGTAGGAGTATCTTCGACTCATGATACAGAAGAACTTAATGCTCAAGAAGAAATGCCGGAGCTGCTTAAGAGGATTTTGGCTGCCAAGGCCCGTAAGCATGTCAAGTCCGGCATGAGAATGCTTTTGCCTGAGAAATAAATCTTTTTCAATGGGTAAACGTATATTGGCGATATTGTTAATGAGTGCGGTGACTTTGTTACCGCACTCTTGCTCTGTCGATGAGGTTCAGCGCCGTATTGCGGAAGGCACCGGCGAAGGAGGGAGGGATGTTTCAGATTTATCCTGCTATGAGCCGGACCGCCTGAGAATAAAGGTATCAGAGAACTTGGCTTGTGGACTGGAGGAAATGGCCGATTCCTCAGGAAGGATATGCGTGGCCGGACTTAAGTCGGTTGAAGATGCGTTGACTTCTTGCGGGGTAGTGGAAATGAAGCGTACTTTTCCCTATGCAGGTAAGTTTGAAGCCCGTACAAGAGCCGAAGGACTGCATCTGTGGTATGATGCCCTGGTCACGGGCTGTCCGGAAGACGGTCTTACCAGGGCTTTGGAAAGTCTGTCAGGTATAGAGGGAGTGGATGTCGTGGAGTTCAGGCCCAAAGCTGTCTTGATGGACGGTACTTCCTTTTTTGATGATCCTGAACTGCCTTTGCGGCAGTGGCATCTGTACAATGATGGCAGCACCGCCGGTTCGATTGCAGGGTGTGATATCAACGTGGTTCCGGCATGGGAGGAATTCACAAAAGGCACCGATGATGTGATAGTGGCTGTGGTTGACGGTGGTATCGATTGGGCCCATGAGGATCTTGCGGCAAATATGTGGCATAATCCGGAACAGACCGGGGACAATGTCTATGGTTACAATTTTGTGACTGACTCCTATCTCATCAATGCACATGACCACGGGACACATGTTGCTGGACTGGTAGGAGCTGTCAATAACAACGGCATAGGCGTATCGGGAGTGGCCGGGGGCGATTTTGCAGCTGGTATACCGGGAGTCAGGCTTATGTCCTGTCAGATTTTCGACGGCGACAACAGCACTACCGGTGCGGAAGCTATAAAGTGGGCTGCTGATCACGGAGCTGTAATTGCCCAGAACAGCTGGGGCTATGAAAAATCAACAGGAGTGACAGTCACTCCTCTTTCAGAGCGTCAGGCCATCGATTATTTTGTCAAATATGCCGGATATGATGAAAACGGCAATCAAGTCGGTCCCATGGCTGGAGGTCTGGTTGTCTTTGCGGCCGGTAACGATACCTATAATATAAATTGCCCTTCGTCATATGCTCCATGTCTGGCCGTAGCGGCTTTAGGAGCAGATTATGGAGCTGCCTGGTACACGAACTATGGGGATTGGGTGGATGTCTCCGCGCCCGGAGGGGACGAAAGGGACGGAAATACGATATATTCCACCTTGCCCGGAAATCGTTATGGAACTATGCAGGGGACCTCTCAGGCTTGCCCTCAGGTTTCCGGCATAGCCGCGCTGGCAGTGTCGTATTATGGAGGGCCCGGCTTCACGGCCGATATGCTCAGGGAAAAGATAGAGTCTGGAGTGAAGGATATATCCATGTACAATTCGCCTCTCAGACCTTTGGGCAGAGGGCTGGTGGATGCCTATCAGATACTCATGCCAGAGAAAGGCGAGGCTCCGGATAGAATTGAGGATTTTCATGCGGATATCTGTGGGAGAACTGTGACAGTCTCGTGTACTCTTCCCAAGGATCCTGACGATGAGGCTCTCAATATGCTTCTGGTTTATTACGGTAAGGAAGAACTGTCCTCTGTATACCCGTTCAGGATATCTGAGATGATACCGGGAGATGTGTTTGCCGGGTCTTTTGAGTTGCCTGAGTACGGTACGGTGTATCGTATGGCCGCTGCTGCTACGGACAGGGCCGGTAATGTAGCGCCTCTTTCGGATGAAGTGAGTGTGAATGTTGTTGAGAATAACCCTCCGGTAATAGAGCCTGTAGACGGAACATCCATGACGTTGCATTCTCACGAAGCAGGTATGCTGTATTTTTATATTACGGATCCAGAAGGTCATAGTATGACGGCAAGTTTCGAGCCGGTGCCGGAGGACGGCGTCATGCGTGTAGTCGAGGTAACTGAGGATACTGTTGCACTAAGAGTGGACGGACCGAGGATGAAGGCCGGAGAATATGATTTTATATTCTCAGTAACAGATGAGTACGGGGCCAGGACGTCAGTGCCGGTGGAGGTGACGGTCCTGGAGAATCATTCTCCCGGAGTGGCGGATGATGCCCTCACTGGTGTGCTTTTCGGTTCCAGGATGGAGCCTTCCATAACCTTTCCCTGGTATGATTTTTTCGAGGATGAGGACGGAGAAGACCTGACAGTTACGCTGGAGGTGGAGGACGGGTCTGTCGCCGCCGCCTCTGTCAATAATTTCGGCAACATAGTCATAACCCCTATGTCCTACGGGCAGACATGGGTTAATATGACGGCCTCGGATATCTCCGGGATGTCCGCGTCCTACAGGTTGTGCGTGGTGGTCCGTGACGGTACCAGAGCGGCGGACCTGTATCCCAATCCTGTAGTGGATACTCTCAGCATCCGCGCAGGAGTGGAGTCGGCATCCGGAACAGTGCGTATTACGGGGGTCTCCGGATCCGTGGTCTATGAGGCCGTGGATGTGAGCCTGAGTGCGTTCTCGCCCCTCAAGGTGGATATGAGCGGGATACCGGGAGGCGTCTATACGGTGACCGTGAAGTATGGTGAGAAGACGGTAAAGGAAAATGTAGCAAAATTGTAACAGTTTCTTTAGCAATTTATGCCTAACTTGCGGCAAAGTTGACTTTTATGGGAAAGAAAAAGACAATGAGGCCGTATCTCGAGAGGGACATCAGCTGGATGTATTTCAATCGAAGGGTGTTGCAAGAGGCTTGTAAAGAGGAAGTTCCGCTTCTTGAAAGGTTGAGTTTCCTGGGGATATACTCCAACAATCTGGACGAGTTCTTCCGGGTCCGCGTGGCCTCGCAGAACCGCGTGGCCGAATGGGACGGCAAATCCGGACTGCGCGAGGCCAGGACGGCCGCGGAGGTGGTCAAGCAGATCGGCAGGCTCAACAACCGCTATGCCAAGGATTTTGAAGTAGCTGTCAAACAGGTCACCAAGGCCCTTGCCGACCACAATATCCACATCATCTCGGACACTCAGGCCGATGAGGAGCAGGTAGCCTATATCCACAGCTACTATCAGGATCACATAGACGGCTACATCGTGCCTGTCTGGCTGAGGGCAGTACGTCATCTTGACTACGAGACAGACGAGAAGATATATCTGGCTGTCAAGGCCTGCCGTTTTACAGAGAGCGGAAGGGCCGTGTATGACTATGCCTACTTCAGCCTCCCGGTCGACAGCTGCGGCCGCTTTGTCCGCCTGCCCGACAAGGACGGCAAAAGCTACATCATGTACATCGACGACGCCGTGCGCTGCTGCCTGCCCAAGGTCTTCGAGGGTAACGGCTTCTCCTCGTTCTGCGCCTATACTTTCAAATTTACCCGTGACGCCGAGATGGAGATTGACAATGACCAGCGCAGCGGTATTCTCCAGAAGATATCCAAAGGACTCAAGAGTAGGAAGAAGGGCGAGCCTCTGAGATTTATCTACGACGGGAAGATGCCGGAGGATCTGCTGCGGAGGGTGCTGGACAAGCTGGACCTCGGGGAGAGGGATACAGTCCTGCGCGGCGGCCGCTACCAGAACCACAAGGATCTGATGAAATTCCCCTCCTTTGCCGGCAGCGCTCTGAAATATCCTCCTCTGCCTGCCATTCACCGTTCTTCCCTGGACGGTCCGGGCAGCATACTGGAGCGGATCAGGCGGCAGGACCGCTTCCTTCACGTGCCCTACCACAGCTTTGACACCTTCATCCGGGTGCTGCACGAGGCAGCCACCAACCGCAATGTGAGTACCCTCAAGATAACCCTCTACCGTCTTGCAAAGGATTCCAAGGTGGTCAGGGCCTTGATTGCAGCCGCGCGCAACGGGAAGAAAGTGACAGTGGTCATTGAGCTGCTGGCCCGTTTTGACGAAGAGTCCAATATCAAATGGTCCCAGAAGCTGGAGGACGCCGGAGTGAAAGTGATTTTCGGGGTCGAGGGACTCAAGGTTCACTCAAAGGTCCTGCATATAGGTATGAAGAAGGGCGGTGACCTGGCCTGTATCAGCACCGGCAACTTTCATGAGGGCAATGCAAAGGCCTATACGGACTGCATCCTGATGACCTCCGCCCGCAGGATAGTCAAGGAGGTGGAACAGGTATTCGAATTCATTGAGAAACCCTATGCCCAGATTCATTTCAAGGAGCTGCTCGTCTCTCCCAACGAGATGAAAACCAAATTCATATCGTTGATAAACGCTGAGATACGCAATAGGAAAAACGGCAGGCCGGCCTATATCCGCATGAAACTCAATCACGTCACGGATCCGGTCATGGTGGATAAGATCTACGAGGCGGCATATGCCGGAGTGGACATTGAGATGTCCGTCAGGGGCAACTGCTCGATAGTCACGGACAGGCTGCCCGAGAACTGCCGCATCAGGATTAACGGAATTATTGACAGATATCTCGAGCATTCCCGTATCTTTGTATTCGCGGCAGGAGGAGAGGAGAAGGTGTTTATCGGTTCGGCCGACTGGATGCCCAGGAACCTGGATAACCGCATCGAGGTGATCGTGCCCGTATACGATCCGACTATCAAGCAGGAGATGAGGCGGATAGTGGACTACGCCCTCCGGGATGTCAGGCAGGGCAGGACGGTGGACGGTACAGGGTCCAACAGCCCATGGACCTGTGCGGAGCCGCTGGAGACCGGGTCACAGCTCGCTCTGTACAGGCATTATGAGGAGCTGGAGGCCAAGGAGAGCGGTTATGATGCGGAGATGGCCTAGAGATCAGAAACAGTTTACAATACAGATAATATGATGGATAGAGAAACAGTGGAGGATTATAGGGACAATGCCGTGACCTATGCTGCGATAGACATAGGGTCCAATGCGGTCCGCCTTCTCATAAAGCAGCTTGAGGACGACCATCAGCCCCGTTTCAGCAAGGTGCTGCTGCTCCGGGTCCCCTTGCGTCTGGGTTTCGATGTGTTCTCCAACGGAGGCTGCATCTCTGAGCGCAGGCGCAAGGATCTGGTACGCCTGATGAAGTCCTACAAGCAGTTGATGAAGATATACAATGTCACTGATTACAGGGCATGTGCCACTTCGGCCATGCGCGATGCGGCCAACGGACCGGATATCATAAAGGAGGTGAGGAAGAAGACAGGCATCGTAATCGAGATCATCGACGGGCAGCAGGAGGCCAGGATGATATACAACAACCACATTGAGAGTATGCGCGGCCGCCGCGGCAACTATATGTACGTGGATGTCGGCGGCGGCAGTACGGAGATCAATCTTATGACCGACGGTGAGCTGATCTGCTCAAAGTCCTACAACATAGGGACCGTCAGGATGCTCAACGGAGCTGTCTCTGACGGGGAGTGGAAGAGGTTCCGCTCCGACCTGGAGGACCTTGCTGCCTCTTATCCTGGAATCAATATAGTCGGTTCGGGCGGCAACATCAACAAGCTCTATAAGCTGGTGGAGCGCCGCGACAAGCGTTATCCCCGCATGAACACATCTTCGCTTCAGATCCTTCACGACCGTCTCAGGAACATGAGCGTGAAGCAGAGAATGGATGAGTATGAACTCAAAGCCGACAGGGCTGATGTCATCGTCCCTGCCGGCGAGATATTCCTGACCATAGCCGCCATTACGGGGGCTGCCTACATCTATGTGCCTGTCATCGGTCTTTCCGACGGCATCATAGACGGTCTTTATACGAAGCATCTGGCAGATCTCAGCGGATCTTCTCGTCAAAGTACTTTTTAAAAGCCTCCTTGTCGGCGCGGAGCTTTGTCTTTGCATCCTCGTCGATGGCATTGCTCATCGCTTTGCTGAGATTGTCCTTGCTGAGCTGCATGCAGACGTGATATCTGAAGGTTCCGTCATTCTGTCTGAACGCTTTTTCCTCCATAACCTCCAGGCCGGAGAGCTGGGTCTCCACCACGGTCCTTCCGAGTACCTCGAGGTCGTTCCCGTCGTAGTACTCGCTTCCGTCGGCGCTCTGTGTCACCGCGTAGTTGTCAACGAGCATCTTCACGGTCGAGTGCACCATCGAGGCGATGGCCTGACGCGCGTTCTGCATGGCGATTTTCTTGGCGTTCGCCATGTCGTTGCTGACGCCGAAACCGTTGTCCCTGAAATATTTCTTATCAGATCTGTACTCGGGGCCGTTGAAGATCAGATTGACCTCCTTTTCCCCTTTGGTAACGGAGGTTGTACGCTTTGACGGTCCGCACGAAACCGATGCCAGGGCAAATACTGCGAGCATTCCAAATACTAGAATTCTTTTCATATCAGTTGTTGTTTTTATTGTGTATTGTAAGATTGTAGGGCAGTGTGAAGGTTATGGTCCTGTCCATATTGTCCGATTTGACGTCCATCTCTCCGGTCACCATTCCCCGGCCGGCTTCCGGTATCCGGCTCAGAGACTGCCTGAACTGCAGCAGATGCCGTCCTTCGCCTTCGTAGACCGACTTGTCAGTGCGGGAGAAGTCCGTGATGCCCGGGAGGGTGAAATGCACGTCACTGATTTCAAACTGCGAGTCTATACCGGACCGCAGATAGAAGCTCACATCGGCAGTCACCGTGCTGTCTGTGTCTATCACGACGTCAATGCCGATTATTCCGGTGGGCACGATTCTCTCATTCAGTCCGCTTACATCGAACTGATGCCTGTGCCGGAGGGTCTTGCCTGGGAAAGAGTAGCTGATAAGCACGTAGTTGTCATCGGTAGGAAGGCACAGGCTGTAGTCGTATGTCAGCTCATAACTGCTGCCGGAGGGCCGGAGCTCGAGCGATACTGCTGTCTCCGAACGTAGTGCGGGGGGTCTGGAGCAGGTTACGGTCCTTCCGTCCAGGACAAGACGGTATACGAACCTGCCGGGCTCCTTGCTCTCCGGGACGAGTGATATTTTGGAGTATGCGCTCCGGTACAGTCTCATAACGCTCTCGGCCTCTGATTTCCTCACATCGTCGAAGAAATACTCCAGGAGCGGGGCGAGTGCGCTGATGCCCTTGTCGATCTCCGAGACATCGGTGAGTGTGGAGTAGGCTTCTTCCACTTCCTTGAGTGTCCCGTACATCCTGCTGTCGTATTCCTTGAAATCCCGGATGAGCCTGTTGCGTTCGAGCCTGGTGAAGGGATACTGTACGTAGTAGATGTAGTAGTAGGTCCTGTCCGACTTGCGCCGGTACTTCTCCCAATATGTGTCCAGTGCATTGGACAGCGAGATGTCCGTGATGAAGGGCATCTTCGCGGCTGCGGTTTTCAGTTCCGAGCTGTATGCGGAGTAGATGTCCTCGATGCCGTTGGTGTTGTGGGATTCCGATGTGCTGACTTCCGTGGAAGTGATGTTCGCGGCGATGGAGCTGACTATGTACTGCCTTATGTCCGAGAGACATCTGTCCCTGGCATCGTTGAGGTCATCGCTCTGTGCGAAGACGGAGAACCAGCCGGAAGAGGAGTTCATGACCCAGTCCGGTCTCTTTCCTGAACGCTCCACGAGCTTGTCCTTTGCCTGCAGTCCGTCTGACAGAAGCGCGACGGCTGCCAGCAGAAATAGTATTTTGCCGTATCTCATGCCGGTATCTTTATTGGTTCAGTCTGGTGAGCTGATATGTAGTCACGAACAGGACTACGAGAATCAGCCCGTCAATGATGCCGTAAACTGCCGGTGTGGCGTTGAATATCCCCATAAGCAGATTGGCGGCCAGTGCGACCGCGAGTACGAGGGAGGCAGTGGTCTTGATCAGTGCGGACAGGCGTCCGCTGCCTATCCTTACTCCCATCAGCAGCACCGTAGCAGGTATCAGTACCACTTCAGTGCAGATGAGATTTGTCGTGTCGAATTTGAAGAGCCAGAACAGTACGCCCACGATGGCACAGACTGCTACAGCTGCTATGGTCATGGGGGTATTGAGCTCAATCTTGTTTTTCTGTTCCATCTTCTTTGGTTTTTGAGTTTTTGAAGGAAAGTTCCGGCATTGACGAGGCGGATACCCATTCGGAGAGTCCGCGCTTCCATACGTAGGTCTCCGGCGTGACATCGCCAGTCGCAATCAGACCGCATACCTCTCCCAGAGAATACGGGCCCAGTGTCTTTCCGTTCAGAATCACGTGGTATGACTTCTCAGGAGGAGTGTTCCCCCTGATACTGTCCTCGAATGCTTCGGCTGCCTTTCTGTTCCTCTCCATGGCAGTCTTATAGGAGTCAAACATCGCCAGGCCCATGGCCGCATTGGTCAAGTCGTCTATGTCCATAGTATCGTTTTTTAGGTGTTATAATGCAGGAGGTACAGGAGGCATGCCGTTAGGAAGGGGAGGAGGCACCATGCTGAACGCCTGGGCCAGTTCCGGTACGTTCCCGGCCATTTCCCAGTTTGCCATTCCCTGTTTCCAAACGTAAGTCTGCCTTGTGACCTGTCTTGAGTTTATGAGATTGTTCATCTGTGCCATATTGTACGGACCGCTCTGCTGTCCGTTCATGGCGACGAAGAACTGTATTATGGCTCCGGGAGGCGGCGGCGGGGGGGTGGGCTGCGACATGTTGCCGGTCATGTTCCCCATCATGTTGGCCATGTTCTGTCCTACCGCGCCGCCCATCATTATTCCGGCCATCATTCCGGCGACATTCATGCCTCCGTCTCCGCCGATGGAGGCTCCTCCTGAGGCTCCGAGCTGTCCGAGACTCTCGGCAGCCGTGATTCCTACCGAACCCTGGACATCCAGTTGATGTGCAGCGAGATTGGCTGTCTCGGCCTGGAGTGTCCCTGTGCGCTGGGCGACTTCCCTCTGTCTTGCCAGGCCGTCCTCCAGATGATCGAGGGAGATCTGCTGGCTGCGTATCATTTTCTCTCTCTCCAGCTTGGCCGCTATTATCATGTTCTCGGCATTGACCCTGTTTGTCGTGGCGGAGGCTGTTCTGGCCCATGCCGTGTCGGTGGCTCCGGTCCTGTATGCGGCCTGGACTTCCTCATCGTATTCGATGGAGACGATATCAAGCCTCTCCAGTGCTACTGCAAAGTCATGGTCCAGACACTCCTGCACATCCCTGAAAGCGAGGTCCCGGATTTTGTCGGAGTATGAGTCCAGAAACTTCGCCGGTATGCCGAGGGCCAGCGACGACCTGTTGACGATGGGTTTCATTGTGCCGATGAGGGTCTCCTTTATGGTCTCTTTCAGAGAGATGGTGTCGGCGTATTCCAGATTGTGCGCGGTGAAGAACCTCTCGCAGTCCGCAATCCTGAATGTGGCCTTGCCCTTGACGTTGATGGAGAATTTCTCGTCGGGATTCTGAAAATCCTGCACGGCGCATCCTTCAAGGAAGAACATGAACTGGTTTGCGGTGGCGGTGTTGACGAAGTATACACTTGCGCTGAACGGGCTCCCTCCTCCGTAACCGGCTCCGATGATTGAGGAAAGTACGGGCAGGTTGGCAGTCTCGATCTTGAAGCTGCGGACAGGCCCCTTGATGAACTCCATGCTCTTTCCGCTGCCGTTGCCCTGATGATAGAAGAGCACGGCGGTCTCTCCCGGATCCACGTTCAGCATGCTGCCGTATCTGATGGAGTCTGCGCGGAGTCCGTTTCCGTCTTCTCCGTCGGGTGCCCATTTCCATACGAGATAGTCTTTCTGGGTGCACTGTATGATGTCTGCTACCGCACCCTTTTTTATTTTATTGTTGCTGAAAAGTCCCATATCGATAATTTGTTGAATTGGTTAACGGTTGCCTAGGACAGTGATGCCTGCGATACAGACGGCTACTGTGAAGATGAGGACTGCAATCCAGACTGTCACGGCGCGTCTCCTGTTGGCATTGTGTCTGTAGATGACGTCCTTCAGCTCTGACTGTACGTCGTTGAGCCGTTCTCTGACCACCTTCGCCTCGTAATAGTCGTTTTTGAGCAGACGCATTGTGGTCTCAAGTTCTACGAGGGCCGCACTGAACCTGGATTCCGGTTCCTTGTTTTTCCTTGCTCCGGTGAATTTTCTTACCAGGGATATGACAAGAAGTATTATTGCCAGAGCGGTAAGGATAAGAAACAGACCTGCTCCCGTCATGAAATATACGATGATGAAGGCAATGGCCATAATGCCGTAAAGCAGATAGGCCTGGTTTGAGAAATAGGTCCCGAAAGAGACCGGAGCGACACTTTTAAGTGTCATCAGATGGCTTTCC
>DHKFR23501__coassemble_1229_pt1 | contig 12273 bp, 9 predicted proteins | sample DHKFR23501__metabat2_low_PE_038 | metagenome-assembled genome bin DHKFR23501
ATCGGGGTTCTGCAGATATCCCGCGGTGAGGCCTGGCTGATCATGGAGAGCCGCAATATGCCCTACGATATCAGCATACCCCTCAAGGAGATAGACCGCTGGTTCGGAAAAGGCGGAATACTCGACAGCATACACAATGCCGTTTCCGGTGCTGATGAGGAAATGCCGCAGGAAGTTGTCGGAACAGGCGGTAATGCGGGGACGGGAAGTACGGAGTCAGGCGGCAGGAAAGTCCCTCAGCGGACCTGGAAGCCCGGCGAGGTGTCGGGCCTGAAGGCCGCCGTCATCGTGACCGACTGGCCGAGGAAGGCTCCGGCCCCGACAGGCCGTATCATAGACGTACTGGGCGAGCCTGGTGCCAACGACACCGAGATGCACGCCATCCTGGCCGAGTACGGTCTGCCCTACCGCTTCGAGCCCGAGGTGGAGGCCGCAGCCGAGGCCGTGCCGGACAAGATAACCCCCAAGGACATAGCCGAACGCAGGGATTTCCGCAAGGTGACCACATTCACTATTGACCCTGCCGACGCAAAGGACTTCGATGACGCCCTCTCTTACCGCGAGCTCGAGGACGGCAACATAGAGGTAGGAGTGCATATCGCCGATGTGACCCACTATGTGACCCCTGGCTCCATCATCGATAAGTGCGCCTACGAACGCGGTACCTCGGTCTACTTAGTGGACCGCACAGTGCCCATGCTCCCCGAGAAGCTCTCGAACAACCTGTGCTCCCTGAGACCGGGCGAGGAAAAGCTCTGTTTCTCGGCAGTATTTGACATCACACCTACAGGAGTGGTCAAGAAGAGCTGGTTCGGCCGCACCATCATCAAGTCCGACTACCGCTTCAACTACGACGAGGCCCAGGCCGTCATCGAGACCGGCAACGGCCCGCTCGCCAAGGAGATCACCGCCCTGCACAAGATAGCCTCAGTCCTGAGGAAGAAACGCTTCGCCGCCGGTGCCATCGCCTTTGAGCGGCCCGAGATGAAGGTCGAGGTAGACGAGACGGGCAAGCCGGTAAGGGTTTACGAGAAGATATCCAAGGAGGCCAACTGGCTCATCGAGGAGTTCATGCTGCTGGCCAACCGCTCCGTGGCCGAGTACGTGGGCAAGGTGCCCAAGAGCAAGAATGCCAAGACCTTCGTCTACCGCGTCCACGAGGATCCCAACGAGGAGAAGCTCGGAGTGCTCCGCAAGTTCGTCCGCCTCTTCGGTTACGACTTCCAGATGGAGCCCGGGGCAAAGGAGGACGGTCAGAAAGAAGACCCCGCCAAGTTCCCCGATGGAGTCAAGGTCAAGGAGATCAAGGGCAAGAACGTGGCCCAGCGCATCAACAATCTCCTGGGCACCGTCAAGGGCCGTCCCGAGGAGGAGGCCGTAGTGATGATGGCTCTGCGCTCCATGGCCCGGGCTCACTATACCACCGACAACGTCGGCCATTACGGTCTGGCGTTCAAGTACTATACCCATTTCACCTCACCCATCAGGCGTTATCCGGATATGATGGTTCACCGTCTGCTGGCCATGTACCTGGCCGGAGTCGAGTCCCAGAACAAGGAATACTACGAGACCTGCTGCCAGTACGCTTCCCAGCGCGAGCAGATAGCTACCGAGGCCGAGCGTTCCAGCATCAAGTACAAGCTCTGCGAGTATATGCAGGACAAGGTCGGCCAGATATTCCCCGGTACCGTTTCGGGCCTGACCGAGTGGGGTCTCTACGTGGAGACCGAGCCGGACAAGGTGGAGGGTATGGTGCCTGTCAGGGACATTCCAGGCGACTTCTACCAGTTCGACGAGGAAACCTATTCCATCGTGGGCCGTTCCCGCGGACGCCGCTTCACCATGGGCGACAAGGTCTGGATCCGGGTGGTCCGCGCTTCTCTTGAGCAGAAAATTATCGATTATGAACTTGTTGAGGAACCACAGTCAGCATCTCAGCCCGCTGCAGAGCCTGGACAGCCGGCTCCCGCAAAACCCGCAGCCCGCAGAACCCGCAAACGCAGCAAGTAAGACCGGCGGCATCATCCTCGCCGCCATCTCTTCCCTGACATTCGGCTTCGTGCCGTTTTTCTCAGTCACCCTCATGGACGCGGGCTTCTCGCCGTTCGAGGTGCTCGCCTACCGCTGGGGTGTGGCTACCCTCGTGCTGCTGGCCGTGGGCCTGCTCATGCGCAAGTCCTTCCGCGTTCCGAAGGGCGCCTGGCTTCCACTGCTGACCGTCAGCTTTTTCTGTGCCCTGACCGCCATCAGCCTGCTGATAGCCTACGAGAACATCGCCAGCGGAGTCGCCTCTACGATTCACTTCATGTACCCGCTCTTCGTGGCCGCCGTCATGATGACGGTCTTTCACGAGCCCCGCTCCTGGGTCAAGATCGGTGCCATCATCCTCTCTCTGGTCGGAGCCGGCTTCCTGGCAGGAGGCGACATCCGGCTCGAGGACGGCAATGTCACCGCCGGCATTCTCTGGGCCGCACTCTCGGTCATAGCCTACGGTACCTACATCGTCGGCGTGCGCAAGACAGCCGTCCAGAACATGCCGACCCTCCCCCTGACCGTCTACGTCATGGGCTTCGGCGCCGTCAGCTTCACCCTCCTCGGCATGCTCTCCGGCGGAGTCCGCTGGGTGCCCCTCTCCGACGGCTTCCTCTGGGCCAATATCCTCGGCATCGCCCTGCTCGGCACCGCCGTCTCCAACATCACCCTCGTCGCCGCCATCAAGCGCATCGGCCCCACCCTCAGCGCCATCCTCGGAGCACTCGAACCCCTCACCGCCGTGGTCATAGGCGTCCTGGCCCTCTCTGAGGCCTTCACCCTCCGCACCGCCGCCGGCATCATCCTGATCATCATCGCCGTCACCGCCGTAGTTCTCTCCGAAGGCCGGCATGAAAAGAAAGAATAGGTAAAATCAAGATTAATCAATATCTTTGAGGTAAAATGTATATGTAGATTATGGATAATATCGGGGACAGTGGGATTGTCATATACCAGACAGAAGATGGAGTGACACAGATTGATGTAAGGCTGGAGGATGAAAATCTATGGCTTACTCAGCAACAGATGGCGGATCTTTACCAGACTTCCAGGACGAATGTCGTGGAGCACATCAAGCACATATATGAAGAGCAGGAACTTGATGAAGCTACAACCTGTCGGAATTTCCGACAGGTTCGGCAGGAGGGAATGAGGAAGGTTGAACGGGAGATACCCTTCTATAATCTTGATATGATTATATCATTGGGATATAGAGTGAAATCGCGTATTGCAACACATTTCCGCCGTTGGGCTTCGGAACGTCTGAAGGAGTATATGATTAAAGGTTTCACGATGGATGACGGGCGGTTGAAACAAATGGCAGGCGGAGGATATTGGCGTGAGTTGCTTGCCCGTATCCGGGATATCCGCTCCTCTGAAAAAGTGATGTACCGCCAGGTTCTGGATTTGTATGCTACAAGTGTTGATTATGATCCCAAGTCGGCAGAATCAATTCAATTTTTTAAGATCGTTCAGAATAAACTGCATTATGCTGCGCATGGGCATACGGCAGCTGAAGTTATCTACGAACGGGCTGATGCAGATAAGCCTTTTATGGGATTGACCTCTTTTGCCGGCGGACAACCTGTAAAGAGCGATGTCGTTAATGCCAAGAATTACTTGTATGAGGATGAACTTAAAGTTCTTAATAACCTAGTTTCCGGATACTTTGATTTTGCCGAAATACAGGCTATACGGCATCAGCCGATGTATATGGCTGACTATATCAGACAATTGGATAATATCTTGACATCTACCGGAGAAAAGTTGCTGTCAGGAGCCGGGCGCGTATCTCATAAACAGGCAGAAGAGAAAGCTGTTGCTGAATTTAGGAAATACCAGGCGAAAACACTTTCCCCGGTAGAAGAAGCTTATTTTGAGACTATCAAAACCTTAACGGCTAAAACTTCCAGGAAAAATAAAGAGGACGGGAACAGTGATAAATCTTGAAAATACAATGGAAATAGTTTTTGCAACGGGCAACCGCCACAAGGTCGAGGAGGCCGCACAGATTCTGGGTCCGGAGTTCCGGTTGAGGACTCCGGCGGAACTTGGTATTAATGAGGATATTCCGGAGACTTCGGATACTCTGGAGGGCAATGCGCTCCAGAAGGCGGAGTACGTCTATAAGAAGACAGGTCTGCCGTGTTTTTCGGATGATACGGGGCTTTTCGTGGACGCTCTCGGCGGGGCGCCCGGGGTGCTCTCGGCCCGCTATGCCGGTCCGGGGAAGAAGGCTGAGGACAATGTCCGCAAGCTCCTCTCCGAATTGAAGGACGTGCCCGCGGAGCAGGACGGCCGCAGGATGCGCACCGCCCGTTTCCGCTGCGTGGTGGCATACGTCAGCGGCAGCGGGGAGAAGGTCTTCGAGGGCAGGGTAGAGGGGGAGATTGCCGCCGCTCCCTCCGGAAAGGACGGCTTCGGCTATGACCCGGTCTTCCTTCCGGAGAAATACGGTCTTCAGAAGACTTTCGCCGAGCTCACCCATGAGCGGAAAAATGCCATTTCCCACCGCGGCGAGGCCATGAGGCAGTTCGCGGAGTGGATGCGGAGGGAGCATCTGACCGGCGGCGGGCGATGATGATAGTCCTTCATACCACCCGCTACGGCGACACCTCCCTGATAGTCCACGGCTATACTCGGGAGGAGGGGCGCACCAGCCTCATGCTGCGCGGAGCCTTCCGTACCTCCGGCAAGCGGCGGCCCTCCCATCCGGGGGCGGTCCTCCTGCATCCGCTCAGTATTGTCAATTATGTGGCCTCCAAAAGCCCTAAAGCGGGGATGGCCTACCTGCGGGAGTTCTCCCCGAAGTACCGTCTGCACTCGATACGCGAGGATTTTGACAAGATATCCATAGCGATGTTCATCAGCGAGCTGCTCTACCGTACCCTCCTGCATTCCGAGCGGGACGAGGACCTCTACGATTTCCTGGAGGACGCCGTGCTGCGGCTGGAGGCTCTGGAGGGCAGTCCCGCGAATTTTCATTTGTGGTTCGTAGACCGGTACGCTGCCTATTTAGGATTTCCCTTCGAGAGCGGTTTTAACCTGGATTACAACCCTTTCACCCCGCAGCAGACTTCCCGGCTGCTCACATTTCACGAGGCCTCCTTCGAGGAAGCCCTGGCCGTACCGATGACCGGTGCGGAGCGCAAGGAACTGGTGGAGGCCGTCCTGCGCTGGCTGGAGTACCATACCGGCTCCCGTATCGACTTGCGTTCGGTGGCTGTCCTGCATCAGATTGCGAAAATCCGTTGATTTTTCCCGAATTCTCGCTAACTTCGCCAACGTTTTAAAAACACAGTGCGTCATGTCGGTATTGAACAGAACAGTGATGGCGGCGCTGAGTCCGCTGCTAAGGAGTTTTGACCGCGGGTGCGAGCATCCCGGGGCGGTACAGGAACACGTTTTCAGGCAGTTGCTGGAGGCGGGCCGGGATACGGCTTTCGGCCGGGAGCACGGGTTTGACCAGATACGCGGATATGCGGATTACCGGCGGGCGGTGCCGGTGCGGGAGTACGACGGCTTCGCGCCCTACATCGAGCGTCTGCGCCGCGGCGAGAACTACGTGCTGTGGAACCAGAAGGTGCGCTGGTTCGCCAAGTCCAGCGGCACGAGCTCGGACAAGAGCAAGTACATCCCGGTGACTCCGGCCAATCTCTCCGGCTGTCACTACCGCGGCTTCAAGACCATGCTGGCGGCCTATATCCGCCGCTATCCCGATTCGCGTCTGTTCAACGGCAAGGCCCTCACCCTCGGCGGCAGCGTCAAGGTGGACGAGCTCTCGGGCGGAGGCGCCAGGAACGGGGACTTGTCTGCCATCCTGCTGAGCAACAGCCCGTCCGTAGCAGAGATCGTGCGCACCCCGTCGCGGGACATCGCCATGCTGCCGGATTTCAGGCAGAAGATAGAGGGCATCTGCCGGGTGTGCTCGAAGCAGAACGTGACCAATTTCTCGGGCGTACCGTCCTGGAACCTGATTATGATAGAACGGCTGCTGGAGTATAATCATGCTCAGTATCTGACGGATATATGGCCTAACCTCGAGCTTTTCATGCATGGGGGCATCAGTTTCGAACCTTACCGGGAGCAGTACCGCCGCCTCATCCCTTCGGACCGGATGCATTATCTGGAGAACTACAATGCCTCGGAAGGCTATTTCGCCCTGCAGGACGACCCGTCGCAGAAGGGCATGGCCCTGACCATGGACAACGGGGTGTTCTTTGAGTTCATACCCATGCGCTCGCTGGATAAAGTAATGTCCGGGGAGTCGGACGAGGTCTATACCGTCGACGAGGTGCGCACGGGTGAGACTTATGCTATGGTGATAACCACCGGCAGCGGACTGTGGAGGTACCTGATAGGGGACTGCGTGCGCTTCACGTCCCTATGTCCTCACCGGATTGTCATCACCGGACGCACACAGTTGTACATCAATGTGTTCGGTGAGGAGCTGATGATTCATAACGCCGAGGAAGCACTTTCGGAGGCCTGTCGTGCATGCGGAGTCGAGGTGACGGACTATACGGTGGCACCGGTATTCATGGACGAGAACCATTCCAAGGGAGCCCACCAGTGGGCTGTAGAGTTTTCTGCAGGAAGTCAGCAGGCCGTGCAGGAACCCGGGAGGCTGCAGCAGTTCAGGGACGAGCTGGATGCGGCCCTTTGCCGGCACAACTCGGATTACGAGGCCAAACGCAGCGGGGATGTGACCATGACGAAGCTGGAGCTGACTCCTGTGTCCCCAGGAACATTCTACCGCTGGATGGAAGGCAGGGGAAAGACAGGAGGTCAGAACAAAGTGCCCCGTCTGAGCAATGACCGCCGTTTTATTGATCAAGTATTAAAACAGATATGAATAACAGAAAGGAAATCCCGGTGCTGCTCCTTACCGGATATCTGGGCAGCGGGAAGACAACACTGGTGAACCGCATCCTCTCCAATGAGAAGGGTATCCGGTTCGCCGTCATCGTGAACGATATCGGAGAAGTGAACATAGACGCGGACCTGATTCAGCGCGGAGGGGTGGTCGGCACTCAGGACGACAGCCTGGTGGCCCTGCAGAACGGCTGTATCTGCTGTACACTCAAGACGGACCTGATGAACCAGATTACCGAGCTGATACAGATGCGGCGTTTCGACTACATAGTCATAGAGGCCAGCGGTATCTGCGAGCCGGAGCCGATAGCCAGGACTATCTGTACGATGCCCAGGATGGATCCGAGGCTGGAGGACTGCGGCATCTTCCCCCGTCTGGACTGCATAGTGACCGTGGTGGACGCTCTGAGACTTCAGGATGAGTTCGCCTGCGGGGACAGCCTCATGCGGGAGAACCTGGACGAGGAGGATATCGAGAACCTGATTCTTCAACAGATAGAGTTCTGCAACATAGTCCTGCTCAACAAGGCTTCGGAGGTCACGCCTGAGGAGCGGTCCCGTATCAGCCGTATCATCGCCACTGTCCAGCCCTCTGTCCGCATCATTGAGTGCGATTACGGAGAGATAGACCTGAGCCTGATACTCAACACCCGGATGTTCAGCTTCAACCAGGTGGCCGCTTCGGCCGGATGGGTGCGCGGCATCGAGTCCACGCCCACCGAAGAGGAGGAGGCGGAGGCCCGCGGACATGAACATCACCACCACCATCACGACCATGACCACGATGAGGGCGAGGCCGAGGAGTACGGCATAGGCACATTCGTCTATTACCGCCGCCCTGCCTTCGATATAAACAAGTTCGACAACTTCGTCATCAAGCACTGGCCCCGGGAGGTGATCCGCGCCAAGGGCATCTGCTATTTTACCCAGGATCCGGACATGTCCTATATGTTCGAGCAGGCCGGAAGGCAGAAGCAGCTCAAGGAGGCGGGTCAGTGGTATGCCACCGCCCCGGAGGACGAACTGGAACAGCTCAAGGCCCGGGATCCCGGTTTCGCCCGCGACTGGGACGAGTACTACGGAGACCGCATGCAGAAGATAGTGTTCATAGGCCAGCACATGGATGTGGAGCAGATAAAGAAGGATCTGGATTTCTGTCTGGACTCCGGGGCTGATGTTTTCGGCATATAATTTGTTTTGAGACCGTAGAATTAACATAAACGCACAATAACGTAAGATGAAGTTTGCAAATACTACCTTCAGGAGAGCGGCGCTGTCCGCGGCGGCAGTGATGGCGGCCGCATTCTCCCTCTCCGCCCAGTCAGAGGATTTCAACACTGGCAAATATATGGAGATACAGTCCATGATTCTCAGGACGCTGCAGTCTCAGTACGTCGATACTGTGCAGCTTGATGACTTGCTGCACAGGGGGATAGATGCGATGCTGGCCACCCTTGATCCATATACGGTGTTCATTCCGGAAGAGAATGAGGAGGATCTGGATATCATGACTACGGCCAGTTATGGCGGTGTGGGAGCCCTTATTCAGAAGACTCCGCAGGGGTATATCATTATTGCGGAACCTTATGAGGGTTCTGCAGCCGTCAAGACGGGACTTCATCCCGGTGACACGATAGTGGCGATAGAAGGCGTCAATACCAAGGACCTGACAGCAGACCAATGCAGTGAGAGAATGCGCGGGCGTCCCGGTACAGTGCTCAATATGACAGTGGTCAGGGGACGTGGCGGAGATACTGTGGACGTGGCTCTGACCCGTGAGAGGATCCATGTACCGGATGTGGTCTATTACGGTTTTGTGAATGATACCACCGGGTATATCCAGATCAGCGGTTTCACCGTGGACGGCTCCAAGGATGTCCGCAGGGCCCTGGAGGATCTCAAGGCGGATGGAAGAATGAAGCGTCTGGTGCTGGACCTGCGCGGCAACGGCGGCGGTCTGATGAACGAGGCGGTGAACATTGTCTCTCTTTTCGTTCCCCAGGGGACACTGGTCGTATCGGCTAAGGGCAAGTATCCTGCCGCTGATTTTCAGTACAATACTGAAACGCCTCCGGTAGATACCCTCCTGCCCTTGATGGTGATGGTCAATTCGGGCTCGGCTTCTTCCTCTGAAATTGTGGCCGGAGCTCTTCAGGACATGGACAGGGCAACAATAGCCGGTGTCCGTACATACGGCAAGGGGCTGGTGCAGACCATACGGCCGGCAGGCTACAGCACCTCGCTCAAGCTGACTACGGCCAAGTACTACACTCCCAGCGGACGCTGCGTGCAAGCCATAGACTACAGCCACCGCAATGAGGACGGCAGTGTGGGATATGTCCCGGATTCCCTGAAAAAGGCATTCAAGACCCGCCTCGGCCGAACAGTATATGACGGGGGCGGAATCACGCCGGATATCGAGGTGGAGCCCAAATATTACAGTCGTCCGGTTATATCGTTGATATACAGTAATGTCATCAGCGACTATGCCATAAAATACTACAACACCCACGATTCCATCGCTCCGGCCGGTGAGTTCCTGCTGACTGATGAGGAATATGCCGATTTCGTACAGTTTGCGGCCCAGAAGGAGTTTGACGCCAGGACGGAGTCACAGATAGAGATGGAAAGGGTATTGGAGGCTGCGGAACGGGAGGGTCTGGACAGTACTCTCGACGGCCTTAAAGAGGAAATGGACGGGCTGTTGGAGCGCATCTCGCTGACAAAGGAGGACTTCCTCGAGGCCAACAAGTCCACGGTCAAGTCTCTCCTTGAGGATGAGATAGCCCTGAAGTTCTATCTCCGGGCCGGAGGCGCCGAGTCCGCCCTCCGCCAGGACAGCCAGCTTCAGCAGGCACTGGAGCAGTGGGACGGCACTATACCTGTGCAGCAGTCTGATCCGGAGACTGAGGAGTAATTCTGGAGAAGACCTGCCTGCGGGCGGTGACGGTCATGTAGACGTCGCGGGCGATGAGGTGGGCGAAGTAGGCCATGTACAGGGCCTGGATGCCCATCAGGCCGCGGAAGGCGAAGTAGCAGACGTAGAAGGAGGCGCAGGCCCAGATCATTCCGTTGCGGATGGCCCGTGCGGCGGTGGCTCCGATGAAGATGCCGTCCCACATGAAAGCCAGGCAGCTGAATGCGGGCATGATTATCAGCCATATCATATACGGTTTGGAGGCAGCTGTAACGGCTGCCTCTGTCGTCATGAGGCTTACCATCCACTGGCCTCCCACGCCGTAAGCCACGGTCGAGATGACGGCCAGGCCGGCTGTCCAGGTGAAGAGCAGCCGCACGGCCTTGTTCAGGGACGGTCTGTCCTGGGCTCCGATGTAGCGGCCGGTTAGGGCCTCGCCCGCGTAGGCAAATCCGTCCAGGATGTAGGAGTAGAGCATCAGCAGCTTCATGATGATGGTGCTGACGGCCAGCTGTACGTCTCCGTAGTGGGCGGCCAGGGAGGTGAATCCGCAGTATATCAGCATGAAGCAGAGCGAGCGCAGGAAGAGGTTGGCGTTGAGGACGTAGAACGACTTCATGTAGCGGAACTTCACGTGCTGCCGGATGTTGACGTGCCGCAGCAGCCTGCCGTAGTGCGTGAGCATCAGGACGGAGGCCAGGATGAGACCGGTGTACTGGGCGATGACCGTGCCGAGGGCCACACCGGCGAAGCCGAGAGGGGTGTGCAGGCCGAGGAAGATGCTCATGCCGAGGTTGACCACGTTGACCGTCATGTCCACCGCCATCGGGAAGACGGTATTCTGCATGCCTATGAACCAGCCTTTGAACACCATCAGCGAGAGGGTCGCCGGAGCGTCCCATATCCTGATGAAGAAATATTTCCGGGCCAGTTCCTGGACTTCCGCCGAGCAGTCGATGAAGAGGAAGGCAGCCTCGACGAAAAGCCATTGGATCAATATCAGGAATGAGGCTGAGAGCAGGGCTGTCGCCTCTCCCTGGACGAAGTAGCGCATTGCCCCGGGAAGGTCCTTGCGGCCGTAGGCCTGGGCCGTGAGGCCTCCCGTGCCGACGCGGAGGAATCCGAAGTTCCAGTAGAGCAGGTCGAAGAGCATTGAGCCTACGGCTATTGCCCCGATAGCAGCCACATTGCCCAGGCGGCCGGAGACACCGATGTCCACCATTCCCACGAGGGGGACGGTGATGTTGGCCAGGATGCTGGGTACCGCGAGGTGCAGGATCCGGCTGTTCATGGATCTGGGCGCGCTGTTCTCCGTATGTCTTTTCATATTGTCGTGCTATCTGTATTTTCCCTCCTCCTCGAGCATTCCGAGGTAGGACATGTAGCGTTCGGGGGAGACGGTGCCGTTCTCCACTGCCTCGAGGACTGCGCAGCCCGGCTCATGGGTGTGGGTGCAGGGCTTGTAGCGGCAGTTGTCGGCGACGCGGAGCATTTCCGGGAAATAGGTGGAGATCTCCTCCGGCTCGATGTCCACCAGGCCGAAGCCCCTGATGCCGGGGGTGTCGATGATGAAGCCGCCGCCGCTTGTGGGGTAGATCTCGTAGAATGTGGTGGTGTGGCGGCCCTGGCGGTATTTGTCCGATATTTCAGAGGTCTTTGGGTCGAGGGCGGGGTCGATGGCCTTGATGAGGGAGGACTTGCCCACTCCGGAGACGCCGCTGAAAAGGGAGATGCCGCCGCGGTTGCACTGCTCCCGGAGAGTGTCCACGCCCTGACCGGTGAGGACGGAGATGTCCATTATGGGGTAACCGGCGTCGGTGTAGATGCTGTGGAAGAGTTCGCTTTTGGCTTGCAGCTCCTCGGTGACGTAGAGGTCGGTCTTGTTGAGGAGTATTGTGACGGGGACCTTGTAGGCCTCGCAGGTGACCAGGAAGCGGTCGATGAAGGGCCATTTGGTCTCGGGGCAGTCGAGGGTGACGATGAGGTAGGCGGTGTCGATGTTGGAGGCGAGGATGTGGCACTGGCGGGAGAGGTTGGTGGACTTGCGGATGATGTAGTTCTTCCGCGGGAGGACCTTGGTGATGGTGCCCTCGTCCACGGGATTTCCGTCGGCATCCACCGGCACGGAGTATTCCACGCGGTCGCCTACCGCCACCGGGTTCGTGGCCGTAGAGCCGCTCAGCCGCAGTTTGCCTCTGACTACTGCGTTCAGCGGTTTCCACTGCGGCAGTTCCGACAGCAGGTAGTGGCTGCCGGTGTTCTTGACTACTGTCGCGGTTCCGGTATGTATTCTGTTCTCGCCCATGTGCTTTGTTTTGCGCCGCGAAGATACAAATTATTTGGCTGTGTAGCTTTCCAGAGTATAACTGCCTGCGACGCGAATTAAATAGGTTATATTCCTTAACGAAATAATGTCGGGGAGCGAACAATTTTGTTAAAACGCTGATTGA
>DHKFR23501__coassemble_1230_pt1 | contig 12252 bp, 6 predicted proteins | sample DHKFR23501__metabat2_low_PE_038 | metagenome-assembled genome bin DHKFR23501
TTGATGTTCCTCTGAACTACACAGTAGTCAATCAGAGGAGCGAAGGTGTTCATGAGCAGGATGGCCAGCATCATTCCCTCGGGGTAACCGGGGTTGAACACTCTGAGGATGATGGTGAAGGCTCCGATCAGGAAACCGTAGATCCACTTGCCGGTCTCGGTCTGGGCCGAGGTCACGGGGTCGGTGGCCATGAAGACTGCTCCGAAGGCGAATCCGCCCATGATCAGGTGCTCCCATGCGGGAAGTGCGAGATAGGACGATGCGTCAGGAGCAAGGGCGTTGCAGAGGTAGCCTACGGCCAGTGCTCCGACAACGGTGGACAGCATGATTTTCCAGCTTGCCACTCCGAAGAACAGCAGGATGGCGGCACCGATGAGGATTGCTACCGTAGAGGTCTCACCGGGACATCCGGGGATGAATCCGAGGAACATGTCCAGAGCCGAGGGCATATTGGAGAAATTGCCGAGAGCCGCGTCCGCGAGGGGTGTCGCTCCGGAATATCCGTCCACGCCGGCAACCCATACCTTGTCACCCGACATGCTGGCAGGGTAGGCGAAGAAAAGGAATGCCCTGGCGATGAGGGCGGGGTTCCAGATGTTCATTCCTGTGCCTCCGAATACCTCCTTGCCGATGATGACGGCGAAGGCCACTGCGAGGGCGAGGATCCAGAGGGGAGTGGTGATGGGCACGATCAGGGGGATGATCATACCGGTAACGAGGTATCCCTCATTGACCTCATGTCCGCGGATCTGAGCCGATGCGAACTCGATGCCCAGACCTACGATGTAGGATACGAGGTAGAGGGGAAGTATCTTGAGGAATCCGTACCACACTTTTGCCCAGAAGGTCATGTCACCTCCTGCGGCGAGATTGTGCTGGTCGCCGATGTTATAGATACCGAAGAGGAAAGTGGGGATCAGGGCGACCACCACGATGATCATGACTCTCTTGAGGTCGTTGCAGTCCCTTACGTGCGAGCCTCTCCTGGTGACGGTATTGGGCACCCGGAGGAACGACTGGAAGGCCTCGATGGTGGAGTCGAATATTGAGCCTTTTTTCTCTTTCTTTTCCATATTGCTTATGCCATTTCTTTAATCATGAGGTCAATACCCTTGGATACGATAGCCTGGATGTCTATCTTCGAAGGGTCAATGTATTCGCAGAGGGCGAAGTCCTCCTCGACCACCTCGTAGATGCCGAGCTGCTCCATCTTGTCGATGTCCTCGGCGAGGATGGCCTTGAGCAGGTACACGGGGTAGATGTTCATGGGGAACACCTGGGCGTACTTGTTGGTCATCACGAAAGCTCTCACGCCTCCGTTGAGGTTGGAGTCCATCTTGTATCTCTTCTTGGGGGTGAGCCAGGAAAAATAGGTGGATGCGAAGCTGTACTTCTTGGTCCTGAAAGGCTTGGCCCATCCGAATGTTTCGTAGTAGGTGCCTTCCGTTATCAGAGAGATGCAGTCATCGTAGAAGCCGAGGTATCCGTCCTTGCCGACGTTGGTGCCGGTGAGGATGTTGCCGCTGATGTAGCGGACGGGGCAGCCCTGCTGGAGCTTCTCCACGTTGTCGTTGACCATGTCGGCAATGTCGCTCAGGCACATGCCGCTGATGCACTTGATGTATCCGGGGTTGCTTACGCGGGGGCCTCCGACGGCCACTGTCTTGCGCATGTCTACCTTGCCGGTGTTGAAGAAACGGCCCATGATGGCCAGCAGCTGGAGATTGACTGTCCAGACGAGGTCACCCTTGTTGATGGGGCAGATGTGATTGATCTGCACACCCACATTGCCGGCGGGGTGAGGTCCGTCGAAGACATGGAACTCCACTCCGTTGAGCTTATGAAGAGGGGTGCTGGCGTGGGTCTTGGCGCTGAGGCCGAAATGTACCTTGGGGGCGATTCTCGAGAGCACATTGACAGCTGTCTGTATATCTGCGGTCTCGTCCTTCAGGATGAAGTCGTAGTCCGCAGCCAGGGGAGCGGAGTCGAATCCGGAGATGTAGATGGCCTTGGGGCGTGCATCCGGACTGGGTACGATGCCATAGGGACGCTGCTTGATGCAGGGCCACAGACCGCTCTCGAGGAGCGCGGCGACAGCCTGTTCGGCGGTGATGTCCTCAGGCTTGGGAAGATTGAATTCGGCATATTCCGTTTTCTGGTCAGCCTTGACTCTGACTTCGAGAAGTTTTCTCTTCTCTCCTCTGACAATTTCGCTGACTGTGCCGCTCACCGGTGACGTAAACTTGATCTCGGGTCTCTTCTTGTCGACAAAAAGGACGGATCCGGCCTTGACGGCGTCACCTTCCTTTACCGCTAGTTTGGGAATAAGACCTTTGAAATCGGTTGGCTTGACGGCTACTGTCTTAGAAACTATACTCTTGAGGATCTGGGCGGACGGTACACCCTCTACGGGAATATCGAGCCCTTGTTTCAACTTTATATAGTCAACCATAACCTATATTATTAGATATGAAAATTTGGGTGCAAATATAGATAAAACTTTTGTAGATTTGCGCGGAAAATAAAAAAGAATGCAATATGAATTTGTCGGGATTGAACAGTGCTCAGCAAGAGGCAGTTAGGTGTGTTGACGGAGCTTCTATAATCATCGCCGGAGCCGGCTCCGGGAAAACTCGCGTGCTTACGTGGAAGATTGCGTGCCTGATAGAGTCGGGCGTGGAGCCGTCCTCCATCATGGCCCTTACTTTCACCAACAAGGCGGCCAGGGAGATGAAGGATCGCATCGCGTCCATCGTCGGCCGGGACCGCTCGCGCCGTCTGTGGATGGGCACATTCCACTCCATATTTGCCCGTATACTCAGGGAGTACGCCGACCTTCTGGGCTTCCCGAAGGCATTTACGATATATGACGCAACGGATGCAAAAAATGCAGTGAAGCTGTGCATCAAGGAACTTCAGCTCGATGACAAGGTCTATAAGCCCGGCGAGGTGCTCTCCCGCATATCCACCGCAAAGAACTATCTGGTCACGGCGGAGGCCTACATGAACAATCACGAGGCTATCCGCAAGGACACCCAGATGCGCAAGGGCCGCATATGCGATGTCTATAAGCTGTATTCGGAAAAATGCCGGAAGGAAGGAGTCATGGATTTCGACGATATCCTCCTGTACACCAATATCCTCCTGAACCGTCATCCGGAGGTGGCGGAGAATCTCAAGAATGTCATCTCGCATATCCTGGTGGACGAGTATCAGGACACCAATCTGGCCCAGTACCGGATCGTCAATCTTCTCGCCCGCGACCGCCGCAACCTCACCGTAGTCGGCGACGACTCCCAGAGTATCTACGCCTTCCGCGGGGCGAGGATTCAGAATATCCTCAATTTCAAGCGCGACTATCCCGAGGCCAGGGAGTTCCGCCTGGAGCAGAACTACCGCTCGACCCAGGTAATCGTCAATGCCGCCAACTCCGTCATCGCCCACAATGAGAACCGTCTAAAGAAACAGTGCTTCTCGGAAGGAGACCGCGGCGAGAAGATAGAGCTGCTGAAAGCCTACAATGAGCAGGACGAGGCTTCTTCGATAGTCTCTTCCATCATGCGCCGCATCTATTCCTCCAAGGCGTCCTATGATTCTTTCGCCATTCTCTACCGTACCAACTCGCAGTCGAGGGTGCTGGAGGAGGCTCTCCGCCGCCGCAATATACCTTATATAATATATGCCGGTCACTCCTTCTACGAGCGGAAGGAGGTCAAGAACATGCTGGCCTATCTCCGCCTGGTGCTCAATCACAATGACAACGAGGCTTTCCGCCGTATCGTCAATCTTCCCGCCCGCGGGATAGGGCAGACCTCCCTGAACCGCCTCGGCGAAGCTTCAGCGGCCACCGGCATCCCGTTGCTGGAGATGTGCCGCCAGAGCGGTCTCGACCGCTTCGACATAAAGGAGACCACTGCCGCCAAGCTGCGGATGTTCGCAGACATGATTGACGGTTTTACATCCAGGATAGCGGTGGAGGATGCCTACACCCTTGCGGTGGCGGTGGCGGAGGGCTCCGGCTACCTGCCTTCGCTGAAGGCAGACCTGTCGGTCGAGGGTATCTCAGCCTTGGGCAATGTCTCCGAACTGCTCAACGGAGTCAAGGAATTCGTGGATCAGGAAACGGAGGCGGCTGAACAGTCCGGAGAGTACGGCAGCATTCCGTCCCTTGAGTCGTATATGGAGAATGTCGCGCTTCTTACCGATGCGGACAATGCTGATGAGGAGGACGAGAACAACCGGGTCAAGCTTATGACGGTCCATGCGTCCAAGGGGCTTGAGTTCCCCTATGTCTATATCTCCGGTCTGGAGGAGAATCTCTTTCCGTCGTCTATGTCCGGGGAGAGCATTGAGTCGGTGGAGGAGGAGCGCAGGCTGTTCTATGTGGCGCTGACCAGGGCGGAGAAGGCTGTCACAGTGTCATACGCCGGCAGCCGCTTCCTGAACGGAAAGACATCGGCATGCCGTCCGAGCCGTTTCCTCAAGGAGATCGATCCGCAGTATCTGGACGGGTCGGTCGAGGACTTTTCCACGGTGGGTGGACGTGACTATGATGATGACGGGGACGGTTTCCGTTCATACGGACGTGATCATACATATCAAAGATATCAGAATCAGGCTCAGGCTCAGGTCAGAACAGTTCCGGATATGTCGAGACTGCGGAAGCTCACCCCGTCTGAATCAGGCAAACCTGCGCCTTCCGGTTGCGCTGCAGGTTCACCTGTGTCTGTTGCGGCAGGAGATGTGCCGCTCGGAAGCGGAGACAAGGTCAGACACGACCGTTTCGGTACCGGGACGGTGATTTCGGTCTCCGGAGCCGGAGGAGAGGCCAAGGCAGTCGTGAAATTTGATGCTGCAGGAGAAAAAACTTTACTTTTGAAGTATGCAAAGCTTCGTAAATTGTAATTCTGGCACGGAACTTGTAAGATTATCTTTCGAAGTTTTTCATAGTTTAAGTTTAGGTTAAGTAGCCGGGCCGCGTCCGATCTGAAGGATGGCGGCCCGGTGAATTTTTACAGCAGTACGATGTTTGACCTGTCCCTGATATCTTTCATCGCATTCCTGGTATCGAAAATAATCTGTGAGTTCTGCTGAATGAAACTGTAGTCGATGCAGCTGTGGGCGGTGGTTATGACAGTGATGTCCGCGCCGCGCAGCAGTTCCTCGGTCAGGGACGCCTCTCCTGTGTGCAGGGTGCCGTCCTTCTTTTCCCTGTATTCCTTCACATACGGATCGTAGAACAGGACTTCCGCGCCCTTCCTGCGTAGGACGTTTATCACCCTTATCGCCGGACTCTCGCGGCAGTCGTCTATATCGGCCTTATATGCTACGCCCAGTACCAGTACCCTTGAGCCTTTCAGGGCCTTCGAACGCTCATTCAGAATGCCTGTCACCCTCTGGACGCAGTATTCGGGCATCCTGTCGTTGATCATCATGGATGTCTCGATCATGGAGGTGTGGAATGCGTATTCCCTGACCTTCCAGCTGAGATAGTAGGGGTCCAGCGGTATGCAGTGGCCTCCCAGTCCGGGACCTGGATAGAATGCCTGAAAGCCGTAGGGCTTTGTGCGTGCGGCGTCTATCACTTCCCAGATGTTTATGCCCATGCGGTCGCACAGCATCGCCATCTCATTGATAAGGCCTATGTTGATATTCCGGTATGTGTTCTCCAGAATCTTCTCCATCTCGGCAATCTCAGGCGAGGATACGGGATGGACGCCGCCCTTGAGGAAGGAGCTGTACATCGCACATATCACCTCACTGGCGTCATCGCCTATGGCGCCGACAACTTTCGGGGTGTTCCCTGTCTTGAAATGCAGGTTCCCCGGGTCCACTCTTTCTGGTGAAAATGCGAGGTAGAAGTCCCTGCCGCAGATGAGGCCGGAGCCTTTTTCAAGCAGAGGCTTGACGATATCGGTGGTGGTGCCGGGAAATGTAGTGGATTCCAGCACCACCATCGTATCTTTTCTGAGGTATCCGGCTATCTGTGCGGATGAATGTTCAATGTATGAGAGATCAGGCTGCTGGTGGGTGTCCAGTGGTGTAGGGACACAGACGGCGATAAAGTCGGTTTCCCGGATTCTGCTGAAATCGGTGGTGGCTTCCAGTCTTCCGTTGCCGGTCAGCTCTTTCAGTGTGCCGGGGTTGACGTCGGAAATATAATTCTCACCTCTGTTTACCATCCCTACTTTCTCTTCCAGCAGGTCGAATCCCACTGTCCTGTATCCGGCGCGGGCGATTTCCACTGCCAGCGGCAGCCCGACGTAGCCGAGTCCAACGACTCCTGCTGTGATGTTCTTGTCCTGAATTTTCCTAAGCAGCTGTTCTTTCATTATGTGATATTCCTTTTAGCGCCCGCAAAGATAGGCCTTTTTGAAAGAAAGTATCACTCCAGCTGGAATTCCTTGATGTTTTTCACTCCCAGGCTGCTGAAATAATCCTCGATATCTCCTTTGACGTACACCCTTCGCCCGAGGAGGTCCGGATTGCTGACCAGATTGAGGGCATCGCGGATTTCTCCTCCAGGCAACTGGACGGCGGCGCATTCGGCTCTGGCGGTGGCGGCCGGGTTGTCCGATATGGCCAGGTTGGACGCTTCCTTAAAAGGAGGCTCGGTGTTGACATTCGCGCCGCTGACATCTCCTCCGACAATATAGCCGGTTACCCATACGTCTTCAGCCCCCTCATAAAGTATCAGGTCCGATACGGACAGGGCTTTCTCCTTGGAGGAGCCGTCGTTGCCGCTTCCCAGGGTGAAATCCTCGAAAATCCAGTTGCGTGTAGTGTCTATTTCTATGGAAAATGAGCCGCCGGGAGATTCTTCCGAGGCGGAGAGCTTTATCGTCAGCATGTCGGCTGCGTTCAGCTGACGCGACAGGACAGGAGTCTCCCCGCCGTCCTCAACGCATACAACGCTCAGGATGCCGGGCATGAAGAACGCAGTTCTGGTCTCGGTATAAGGATAGGGCAGAGAGTAGTCATCGGACCGTATCTCAATGTCGGAGGAAAAGAAACGGTCTCTGAACGAGTCCGTGAACATCAGCCTCATGCCGCAGTTCAGCTGTGTGCAGCCGAAGGCCACGGACATGGTCTGGCCGCTGTTCAGCATGACGGTCCTGTAGTCTCCGAACTGGGGAGTGGAAAATGCCGGCTCATCGAACTCGATGGACTTGAGCGATACGTCATATGTTCCTGACGGTACCTGCATGGGATCCGGTCTCTGACCGTACGGACCGTTGTAAAACTCCTCTCCGTCCGGTCCTGTCACGGTCAGGATAAAATCATTGGTGTCGGGCAGCGAAATGCCGTCTCCGGCCGATTTCAGCATACCGTCGGCTCCGCTTTTGTAGTAGTAACTGTAATCGGAAGACAGAGTAAAAGAAATATACGCATCTCCCTTCTTCATCTCGTCCATACAGGCGGAGAGCACCGCAGCTCCGGCCACAAGGAGGACGAACCCTTTCAACTTTCTCTGTTTCATACAATTGCTTTTATGGTTGGTGATGTGTGCAAAAGTAACCAAATGAAAAATTAAAACGCGGGCTTGAAAAAAAACAGGTGAGAAAATATTTGTTTTTAAAAAATATTAAATTTGTAACGACAACACTAACCTACATTAAATATGTATCGCATAACTACTCATCCCATTCTTCCCGTGCCTGCGGAAGAACCAGTGTCATTTAATTTTGAGGGAAAAACTATCATAGGACAGAAAGGTCAGACCATTGCAGCCGCCCTGCATCAGGCCGGTTATCCGGTACACAGTCTCAGTCTTGAGCACCGCAAGAGGACCATGGAGTGCGGTATTGGCAAGTGCGGAGCCTGCGAGATGCTCGTGGACGGCAAGATCCGCCGTATCTGCGTTACAAAGGTGGACGGAGTCCGGGAGGTTGCAAGGCTCAGCGCCGGCAGCGGCTTCAAGGGCGTTTTAGTCACAGAGAAAGACGGGGTGGAGGATGAGAAGGAAGTCTACAAGACAACTGTAGCCATTATCGGTGCCGGTCCTGCCGGTCTGGCAGTCCGCGAGGAACTGCTGAAAGAGGGCGTGGACTGTCTGGTGATCGACAGCAACAGCGAGATAGGAGGTCAGTTCCTGATGCAGACCCACCAGTTCTTCTTCTTCGAGAAGGAGAAGCGTTTCGGAGGGATGAGGGGATTCGATATAGCTAAGACCTTAGCCGGGGACTCTCACGAGGGCATCATGCTGGACTCTGTAGTGTGGGATATCCTCGAGGGCAAGAGGCTGGCGGTCAAGAATATCGCTACTGACAAGGTCTTCTATGTGGATACCGATGAGCTGGTCATCGCCACCGGTGCCGTGCCCTTCATGCCGGCCTTCAAAAACGACGATGTGCCCGGAGTCTACACTGCCGCCGTGGTCCAGAGGATGATGAACACCCAGTTTACGCTCCTGGGCAAGAACATCCTTACGGTCGGAGCCGGCAACATCGGCTACCTGACCTCCTATCAGGCCATGCAGGCCGGGGCCAATGTCAGAATGATCATAGAGGGTATGCCCCGCGAGGGAGGCTTCCCCGTGCAGGCCAACAGGGTGCGCCGTCTCGGCATCCCGATTCTGACCTCCCATGTGCTGGTGGAGGCTGTTCCCAACGCCGACCATACCGGTATCACAGGAGCCATCATCGCCGAGTGCGAGAACTTCAAGCCCATTCCCGGTACCGAAAGGCTCATCGACGGTATCGACTGCATCAACATCTGTACCGGTCTGATGCCTGACAACCAGCTCTTTGTAAAGGGCAATGCCGTCTTCGGCCGCAGCTGCCACGGAGTCGGCGACTCCGTCCGTATCGGCGAGGGTACCTCAGCCGTCCTCCGTGGAAGGCAGTGCGCGTATGAGATTCTCCAGAACCTCGGCCGCCGCTTCAATTATGACAGCTACCTTCAGGTCTCGAAGGAATACATTGACTCCCAGCAGCATCCTGTGAGGATTCTCCAGGAGCCCGCGATGCCCTCCGCAGAGAGAGCCGCTGCCGCTCCATTTGTAATCATGGACTGCCTCTATGGATTTGCCTGCAACCCCTGCTCCTTCTCCTGCAAGCAGGGCGCCATTACCAAGAGCTCTACCTCGACTACTCCCAAACTGGACTACGACAAGTGCATAGGCTGCATGCAGTGCGTGTACCAGTGTCCGGGCCTGGCTATTTTCGGCTACGATACCCGTGCCGGCAAGCTTTTCCTGCCTATAGAGTACGAGGCACAGGAGGGTTCCGGGGTATTCCTGGTGGACGACAACGGCAGGAAGGTCGGAGAGGGCGTCATCGAGAAGATCATGCTCAAGCCCAATAAGACCAATGTGGCCCGCGTCAAGGTGGCTCAGCTCTATGAGGGCGGCGTGCTGACCGATGCCCGCGGCTTCATCGTCAAGGAACGCTATCCCGCTCCCGTGGAGATGAAACCCGCTCCCTCAGTGGACGGCAAGACCTATATCTGCCACTGCGAGGACCTTACATTGGAGAGGATACTGGAGCTGATAGGCGACCGCAAGACTATATCTGCCGACGAGCTCAAGCACATCTCCCGTCTGGGCATGGGACCATGCCGCGGCAAGCGCTGTCTCCCGAGGGCCAAGTCCGCCCTGCGCCCCTACGGCATAGAGGTGACCGGCGACTTCACCCCCCGTGCGCCCATGGCCAGTCTCGTGGAGCTGGGCAATGTCATCAACAAGGCCGGGGCTGAGAAGATTGTCCTGCCGTCCGGGGCTGTTGCCGACGGCGGCAAGGTGGGGGCTCTCGTTGCAGGAGGCGGTATGGCGGGCTCGGCGGTGTTCCGCTATCTGGCCGAGGCCGGTTCCGCTCCCGTGCTGGTCAATAAGGACCGCGGCAGCTCGTGGAGAAATATCGCCGGCGGACGTCCGGCATTCTCCCTGCCCGCGCTGGCCGACATCGCCAACCACAACCTCGAGATATTCCGGGACCTGCAGCAGCATGCGAATATCGACTTCCGCCTGATCCGCTATGTCAACTTTGCCCATGATGACGCGACATACCGCTCTCTCGACGCCGCCCGCGCCTGGTCCAAGGCCTACATGGTGGATCCCAAGGATTTCCAGAAAGAGATATCGCCCTACATGCGTCCGGGTCTGGACATGTACGTGGCAGCTCAGGTGACGGAGGACTGCTGGCAGGCCACTCCGGGCAAGACCATCAACGCCGTCCGCCTGATAGGGCGCAGCCACGGCGGCCGGATCCTCGAGGAGACCGAGCTGGTGGATGTACGCAAGGTAGGCGGAGAATACGAGGTGCTGGTACGCGACAGTGCCCGCCGCTACACTAGGTTCCGCACGGAGATATTTGTCAATGCCCTCGGATACGGTGCGGAGAAATTCGCCCACATGCTCGGCATCGAGACCGGCCTGTATCCTGTCAAGCACCAGGCCTTCATCACCAAGCGTCTGCCGCTGCTGGGCAAGGAGGGGGCACCTCTGGACATGCTCATCGACCGCCGTCATTACAAGGGCTTCTCGGCTGTCTACGGGCAGCAGCTTGCCGATACCGGCCAGATTATCGGCTGCGCCTCTCCGGCCACCGATCCTGCAGAGGCCGGCAAGGATCTCAGAATCAATACCCAGGCCTTCCTCGAGATAGCCTCCGAAGTCTTCTCCGAGTGGATCCCCGCTCTCAAGGAAGTCGGTATCCAGGCCACCTGGGCAGGCTACTATGTGGAGCCGCGCTATATCGTCGACCCGGCCCTCGGCCTCTTCATCGGCATGCGCGGCCACGGCTTCATGCTCTCGCAGTACATCGGCAAGCTCTACGTGGAGGCTCTCCTCGGCCGTCCCGTGCCCGAGTACTTCAAGGACCTGGCCCTCAGCGGCACCGGCCTCAGCGAGCAGGCCTTCAAATAGCCTTCCGCAGATATCATCCATTCAGGGCGCGGCACTTTTATGTCACGCCCTGTTTGCTTAAACGGAAAAATTAAGGAAAATGGAAAATAATGTACTAATTACCGAAATGGAGGATGTGCGTCGGATGCTGAGGCCGAGGCGGGAAGATACGCACAAGGGAGACTTCGGACATGCGCTTTTAGTGTGCGGTTCGCGTGGGATGGCCGGGGCGGCTGTACTGGCCGCCATGGGGGCGCTACGCTCCGGCTGCGGCCTGGTGACGGTACATCTGCCGGAGTCCGAGCGGACGGTGATTCACTGCACCTGCCCTTCGGCTATGGTGGACTGCGACCCTCAGGGGCATTTTTCCGCATTGCCCTCAAATATGGAGCGGTATACCGCGGTAGGATGCGGGTGCGGCCTCGGACGGCATCCTGAGACGGAGGCGACTCTAAGAAGCCTGCTGCGTGCATGGCACCGGCCGATGGTCCTGGATGCGGATGCCCTGAACATCATTGCCGCCGGGCCGGATTTGCTTGGACTCGTGCCGGAAGGCTCCATCCTCACGCCCCATCTCGGAGAGCTCCGCCGTCTGGTGGGTGAATGGGCCACTGCGGGGGAAAGGCTGGCGAAAGCTGCTGACTTAGCCGTACGGACGCGCAGCTGTGTGGTGGTCAAGGGGCCGCATTCGGCTGTAATCTCTCCGGAAGGACAGGCGGCATTCAACACCACCGGCAATCCCGGGATGGCCACCGGCGGCAGCGGAGATGTGCTGACCGGCCTGCTGACCGGGTTGCTGGCCTCTGGCTACGGGGCGTTCGAGGCGGCCCGCCTGGGAGTGTGGCTGCACGGCAGGGCGGGGGACATCGCCGCCTCCCGCTACGGGCAGAACGGGATGAACAGCCGCGACATCGCCGACTGTCTCGGAGAAGCTTTCCGCTGTGTTGAAGGTTGAATGTCTCGTTGACTGTGAGGGTCTTGTTACGTGTTTATCTTCCTATCGGAGCTGCAGTTTCTGTATTTCATACAAAAAGAAAAAAGCCTCAATATTCGATTTCTTCAGTTTATTGAGTTTTGTCGGTAATTTAGTATGTGGTGCAAAGGCCGTGAGTTTATCACCCAGCAAGTCTTCTTTACTGGGCAGCTTTACCATGACAGGTTCTCCCTGTTGTTTTAGAAAGCGACTCTGGATAGGTGCTTTTATTACATTGCCGAATCCGTATTCAGCGGAATACTTTTCAATATAATCTTCGATCCGGGTTCCGGGAGGGCAGATTACATCTATATCTATCGAAAGTCGCCGGTTAGGGCAATATCGCGTACATTATTCTTGCTGGCTACGGTTTCTATCCATGCCAATGTTCTACTTTCCGGATGTATCATATTCTATATTTTTCAAAATGCGTTCT
>DHKFR23501__coassemble_1233_pt1 | contig 12209 bp, 14 predicted proteins | sample DHKFR23501__metabat2_low_PE_038 | metagenome-assembled genome bin DHKFR23501
GTTTGCGTTTAGTATTCGGTATTTTACGTTGCAGCCTGTTTTTTATATGGCCGGGAACGGAGGTCATATCTATACTGTAATTACACAATGAGAACATCGAGACTACATCACACTTCACGTCGTCAGTGACAAACACGAAATTCCTGGAGAGCATCTCGCTCCCGTACAGTAGTGCTTCGTTGTGAAAATAGTCGTCTACTTCTTTATTGCTGCATAGAAAAACATTGACATCTATGTCATCTGTCAAGGCGACACTAACGCAATGCTCCCTCAGATTGAAATTCTCTCGCCTCATGCTTTCTCACATTTTCAGAAGTTGTTCTCTGTTTTAACTTTGCTGCGAATCTTCTTGATTTCTCTTGAAACCGCTCCAGTTCATCGAAAAAATCCTCTGGCAAATCTACAGAAGGCAGTCTGTCCACCCTCTCCTTCGCCTCCAGGAACCGCCTTGCCGACTCTCCGGTCAACACAGGGGTGCATACATTTCCTAATATTGCCATCTTATTATGATTTTTGATTTCCTGACAAAAATACAAATTCTATTGCAATTATCCAAGCACTTCCACCACTTCTTTAATCCCTGCCGAACAAGTCCCTGGTATACACCTTGTTCCTAACATCATCCAGACACCGGTCATACCGGTTAGCGATGATGGCCTGCGAACGCCGCTTGAACTCCTCAAGGTCGTTGACCACCACGCTCCCGAAGAACGTGCTGCCGTCCTCGAGGGTGGCGGTCAGGTCCACCTTCTCCGGGATGACGTCCACGGCGGTGACACGGTTGTGCTGGGCCAGCAGCGTGGCGAGGCTCAGCCCTACGTAGCCTGTGCCGGCTACGGCGATGCGGTGCGATTTCATAGATTTTATGAAACTAAAATGTAATCATTTGAAGATGTTGCGGACCATCCTAAGCAATAGCCCCGAAAGCCTCATCCTGCATCTGCGCCATGATGCTGCGGCAAAGGTTTGCGATGCGGTAGGAGGTGCAGTACAGGCGGGTGTCGCTGCCGGGGGCGCTGGCCGACTCCAGACGGCTGAGGCCTGCTGCGGCGGTGCGGGCGGCTTCCTGCTCTCCGGGCAGGCTGTCTCCTCCTGTTGCGAGGTCGTAAAGACGGCCCAATGCGGTGCAGGGGAGGGCAGGGGAGGCTGCGGCTTTCCAGGAGTAGTGGAGGAATGCTGCGCGGACGGTGCTGTCATGCGAGGGGTCCAGGAGCATGTAGGAGTTGCGGCTAAGCACTTCTATGCGTTCCAGTGCGGTCTCTGTCAGGGTGTCCTTCCATCCTTCCTCCGGGTTGAATGAGGCGGCCCAAGTGTTGACGGTCGCTTTGAGGTATTGCATCCACGGCTCATCCTCCACGTCTTCCATGAAGTAGAACCAGTCGAGCAGGCACAGACACGCAGCTGTCTGCTCCCGTGCAGCTGGCATTGCTGCTCTGTCTCTGAAATATGCTTCGAGGGCATCGGCGGCCGCCTCGTCCCAGAGCCTGGATCTGGACTGGTCGGGACAGGGGGAGATGCCGTTCAGGAGCCCGTACATCTCAGAGATGAGCTCGAGTTTGTCCGCGGTCGGGCAGTTCTGTCCGGTCTTGCGGAGCATGAGGTCGAAAAGGCCATGGCCTGTCCTTACGCAGGTTGCGGCGGAGGCCCCTTCCCATTCCGGGTATCCGGTCTGCAGGAGGGCGCTTACAGAGCGGCATGCGCGGGAGAGCGACATCAGCCTTTGCGGGCTGTCGGATATGTCCGCTCCAGGCAGGACGGTCTCCTGCCAGAGCTTTCTCAGCTGCTGTCCGTCATATTGATTGTTACTGGTCATGGTCATCTATTTTTTCCAGGTAGCACTGAGGGATGTATGAGGTGGCCACCGCGCATAGGCCCTGTATGGAGACTATGAGCCTGCGGTCTCCCTTGATGCGGCAGATGTGTCCCTCTGCTCCCTTGAACTGTCCGCCGGTCACCCTGACTTTTTCTCCCTTCCTGAAGCGTGGGCTGTCTTCGCCCAGATACTCCAGTCCTGCCTTGCCGGCGGAGGTTACCAGCATGAATATCTCCATTTCCCTGTCCGGGATGTCCGAGGGTATTTTTTTGCCGTTCTTTTCCCTGGTGTAGAGCAGTACCCGTCCTTCCAGTCCGCCCCGAAGCTCTTCGGCAAGTCTTTCCCCGCACTGAAAAAATATCAGCGACGGGACAAGAGGCCTGCGCTCTTTTTTCCTGACTCCCCCGCGTTCGACAGTTATCGTCTCTGAGGGCAGGTAGCTGCGTATGCCAGTCTTAAGAAGATGGGATTCGATGTCGAATACCTTGTTGTAGAAGACCTTGAATGCATACCAGCGGGCTGCGTCCCTGTCATTGGGGCTGGACGTGGTCGTGTTCTGCTTGTCTGTTTCCTGTGACATGGCTTGCGGTGATGATATACCTCTCACTCCCCCGCATTAGGCTAAAAGGCCTGTAATGCGAAGTAATTCAGGTCGGTCCGCTTGCCGGCTTTCTGTGCGGCCGGTTCGGATCCCAGAGCCTTCTCCGACCCGGAGCGGTGTCTCTGCGACCTGTCTGCGGCTGGCGTGCAGGGGATGTCACGCTGCCGCAGAGGGTGTTGTACTGTTTCTTCGTAAGAGACGGTATCGAAGGCCAATTTATTGTGAATAAGCGATGTGATAAATTGAAGAGGTCATATTCCGCAAACGCATGCAACAGTCTGGATACAAGAGTCCGGTATGGCTCCGGTGCCTTTCCTGCATATGGAAGGCCTCAGTATCAGGGGCGTTTTACAAATGCGAAGCAATGCTGCCGCTGCACCTATTTATATTAAACGGCCATGCGGTCGCCTACAGACAAGGATGCAGGGTCGGGGATAATGTCAATGCCGCTATGCTGGAAGTAAAGGTACTGGCCGTAAATGATTTGCTGATAGTGACTCTAACAGAAACAGAACATTTTCTCAAAAAAGTATTTCACCATTGGTAAATTTGCCTATCTTTGCACAGTGTTTGTACCGTCTCTTACGAAGAAACAGTACTGTCATGCAGTAGTTTCCCTATGATTTTCCGGTTGGCGTCGTCTATTGTGCCGCTGTCTATGGCGGCCAGGTAGATGTCTGTGGTCTTTTCCGAGGTGTGTCCCATGGCCGCGCTGATGACGGGCAGGGCGATTCCATGTGCTCTGGCCGCTGTTGCCCAGCTGTGCCGGGCGGTGTAGGATGTCAGGCGGAGGCCGATGCCGGATATGGCGGAGAGCCGTTTCAGCAGGCTGTTGTAGTAGCGCAGCATCGTCCTGTATTTGCGGTATGATACTGCTTCGTCGCTCCCTTCTCTCAGGATGGGGAAGACGTAGGACGAGCTGACATCACGGTATCTCTGCACGATCGTGTCCATGATGCTCTCCATTCTCACTTCCAGCCGTTGACCGGTCTTGTGGCGGCGGTAGCTGAGGATTCCGCCGCAGATGTCGCTTTTCCGGAGGTAGGCCATATCGACGAATGCCATGCCTCTGGCGCAGTAGCTGAACAGGAACAGGTCGCGTGCCATGGAGAGAGGGGATCTGTCCCGGAGCGGTATCCGGTAGAGGGCGGAGACCGTCTCCTCGCTCACGGCCCGTTTCACGGTCCTTTCAATGCCGGTGTAGACGTTGCGGAAAGGGTAGGCCTGCCGGGTAAGTCCTTCGCCTGCGGCCTTGTTATATGCTGCCCGGAGCACTCTCATATAGAAGGACAGGGAATTGCGGCAGACTCCCCTTCCGTTCAGCCAGTGGGCGTAGCTCTCCATGAGGCGGTCCGTGACGGCGCACACCGCTATGTCCCTGCCTCCGAGGAAGGCCGACAGGCTGTTGGCGGCGCTGAGGTAGTTGTGGGCTGTCCCGTGCCGTCCGTCGGCCTTCATTGTCTCGCCGGCACACCGGATATACCGTATGAAATAACAGGATTTCCCGCTTTCCCTGAACAGCCGTGCCACGTCTTCTGCGGTGTAGCTCCGGCTCTCCAGGTCGAGACCGGCAGCGATGTCCCGGATCAGGTGCTCTCCGTATTCTACCTTCATCCTGATGTCGGCCAGGCCGCTGTCCTCTTTTCTTTCCTGCAGCCGTTTCCATTCGTCTGCGCCGATGTGGACAGCGGATGAGACTGTGCGGACCATGCGGCGGTGGATGATGCGGTAGACGACGGTCCCTTTCTTGCCGGGGACTGATGACGGGCGGAATTTTGTTTTGATTGTAGTCATTTTTTCTGAAAATTTTCGTACCTTAGCAAGGTTTTATCACTAACTGTAATTAGCAAATATATGGATATGAAACGGATTTTTACTGTATTGTCCTGCGTGCTTCTCGCCTCGGCGGCCATGTCGGCCCAGACCTGGAGGCAGTATGAGGCGGCAGCGGCAGGTCAGGCCTATCAGAATGCTGACTGTGTGGTCCTGCTGGACAGCACTTCGGTCAGCGTGGAGCCTACGGGCCAGGGCTCATTTGCAGTGTGCAGGTCTTTCAAGGTACAGACGCCCAAGGGCGCTCTTGCCAACAGGGTCATCAAGTACGATTATGACCCCCTCACTGCTTTCGCCGAGTTCAAGTATGTGACAGTCTACCGTGCCGATGGAGAAGTCGAGCACCTGGATGTCGCCGAAGCCCTGGACTATGCGGCTCCGGCAAGGTCCATCTACTGGGGAGCCCGCCAGATTATGATCGAGGTGGGAGCTCTCGAACCCGGTGACATAGTCGAGTACGAGATAGCCAAGAAGGGCTTCACCTACGCTCTGCTGGCATCTGAGGCGGGCGGAGGTTCCGCTGCATCTGCCGTAGGATATGCCGGAGAGGCTTCGGCGGCTGCCGGGGAGGACGATTCCCGTTTCATTCCCCCGATGCGCGGTCAGTTCTACGACATCGTGCCTTTCTGGTGTGCGGATCCTACGGTACGCAAGGTGTACCGGGTGTCTTTCCCGATGGAGAAGGACGTGCAGTTCCAGTTCTATCAGGGCGAGTGCACATCTTCGATGAGGTTCGAGGACGGCCGCAAGGTCTATAAGTTCGCAGTGGATGACGTGATGCCGTTTGACCGCGAGCCCAATATGGTGGATCTCTTCGACGCAGCTCCCAAGCTGATGATGTCCACCACTCCCGAGTGGAAGGACAAGTCCTTATGGTTCAATAAGGTCAACGAGGACTACGGCAGCTTCGAGGCCTACGCTCCCGCCCAGAAGAAGGTGGACGAGCTGATCCGCGGCAAGGAGACCGAGATGGAGAAGATCGCCGTGCTGACCCACTGGGTGGCCGACAACATCCGTTATGCGGGCATCACCATGGGCAAGGGCGAGGGCTATACCCTGCATAACACTGAGATGAACTACACCGACCGCTGCGGTGTCTGCAAGGATATTGCGGGTACTCTGATTTCCTTCCTGCGCATGGCCGGTTTCGAGGCCTATCCGGCTATGACCATGGCCGGCAGCCGTGTCGAGAGTATTCCGGCCGACCATTTCAACCACTGCGTGGCTGTGGTCAAGCTCTCCAACGGCACTTATATCCCTCTCGATCCCACATGGGTGCCCTTCTGCCGCGAGCTCTGGAGCAGTGCCGAGCAGCAGCAGAACTATCTGCCGGGCATCCCCGAAGGATCGGATCTTTGCCTGACCCCAGTTTCGGCCCCTGAGAACCACTATTTCCGCATCAAGGCGGAGAATACCGTCGATGAGAACGGAACCCTCAGGGGCACTCTCACCGTATCCGCGGAGGGACAGAGCGACAGAGGCATCCGCAGTATTTTCACCACGGGATTCCAGAGCGAGTGGCGCAACAACATGGAGCGCCAGCTGCTCAATGTCTCGCCCAAGGCCCGCCTCATCAGCGTGGACTACGGCAAGAACCCCAAGGACTATCAGGCGGCTCCCATCAGCATAACTTTCCGCTATGAGATTCCAGGTTATGCCGTGACGGGAGACGGCGTGATGCTCTTCCGTCCCATCTCCATGAACAATATCTACAACAATGTCCGCTCCTATCTGAGGATCAATACTGCCGTGGAAGAGCGCCAGTACGGCTTCAAGGACGGCTGCTCCCGTCTGGTGGAACTGGACGAGACCATCCGCATCCCCGACGGCTACACTATGGTGACCGAGCCCAAGTCCGATGAGATGCAGGGCAGCGGTGCTGACTTCAGCGGCTCCCTTACCCAGGACGGCGGGCAGATTGTCCTGCACAATGTCCTTGCGCTCAAGAAGAGGGTGTATGTCCCTTCCGACTGGGAGAGCTTCCGCGATGCGGTCAACGCCCACAAGGCCTATGGTGAATATGTCATAATCAAAAAGTAAATGACCATGAAAAAGATAATTCTCAGTATAATCCTGCCCGCCTTAGTATTGCTGGCGGCATTACCCGCTGCTGCAGCACCCAAGGCTGAGGCTCAGTTTGACAAGCTCGTCAAGACCTACACCCTCAATCCTGACGGAAGCCAGGAGGTCCGGGTCATCAAGCAGCTCACCCTCTATACCCATGCGGCGATGAACAGCCTCTACGGCGAGACATTCATCGTCTATGACCCCGCATACCAGCAGCTGACTATCAATGATTCCTATACCCGGCAGACGGACGGCTCGATCGTCCGGACTCCGGACAACGCCTTCGTGGAGGTGCTGCCTTCCGCAGCTGCCGATGCTCCGGCATACAATGGTCTGAAAGAGATGGTGGTCGTCCATACCGGACTGGAACTCGGAGCCACCATCTATCTGGATTACACTATTGTCACCAAGGCCGGTGCCCTTCCTGCCCTGGACATCTTCGAGCCGTTGGAGGAACTTTCACCCATCCGGAACTATGAGCTGAGCATCAGTGTCCCCGACGGAACTCCCCTGCACTATGAGCTGCTCAACGGCAAGGCTGCCCCCAAGGTGTCCGTGGCCGACGGCATGCGTAAGGTGGCCTGGACTCTCAAGAACGTAAAGCCCCGTCCGCGCTATCTTCCCGTATCGGTCCAGGCAGGCAGTCTGCAGGCAGTGGCCGCAACTACGTTCGACTCCCGTGAGGCTGTCCTCAATGTGCTGTCATCCCAAGCCTACAGTCCTGACGACGAGGCTGTGAAGGCTCTGCTGGCATCCTTTGACGAGGGTGTGGCCGACAGGCGTTCCGTGCTGGACAAGATCAATGACTACATAACCTCCGGCCTCGGGCAGAGCCGTCTGACCCTGGCTCAGACCGGATACAGGGTGCGTCCTGCCGCCGATGTCATCGGCAGCGCCTACGCCACGTCTGCCGAGAGGGCGCTGCTGGCCGATGCTCTTGTAAGGGCTGCCGGACAGCAGTCGGACGTAAGCCTGGCGTTCCCTCTGACTGAGGATGAGGCCGCGGCCGGACTGTCCTCCCTTATGGCGATATCCTCCTCGCCGGTATGCTCCGACCGGAGTTTTCAGAGTTATGTGTCCATCGGCGATTATGTCTCGCTGTGCAATCTCGACGGAAGTAAGGTTGAGGCCGGCGGAATCGACGCGCGTCTGGAGCTCGTCAATACTCTCAGTATATCGGCCGGGGACGGCAAGGCTTTGGGCGGAGGATGTTATTCCTTCTCTTTCCCGGAAGGGGATTCCCAGTGGCTCAGGCAGGTATATGCTTCCACTACTGCCAACACTACCCGCAGTGTCAACCTGCTGCTCCCTTATCTTCCCGAGGAGACCCTGACCTATGTGCTGGACAATGAGGACGGGATGGCTCCCGTGGCCCTGCCGGAGGACCGGACTGTGTCCAACTCTGTCGGCACCGTGTCGCTCAGGACTGAGCAGAAGGACGGAAATACTGTTCTCACACTGTCTCTCAAGCTCGGAACCCAGCTTATAGCCCCCGGGCTCTATCCCCAGTACTACCAGCTGATGAGCGAGTGGTACACTCTCTGCGCCACACCTCTTATCTTCAGTGCAGAGTAGTATGAGACTCAGGGATATAGTTGCAGCCGTGCAGGGCGAGGTGCTCTGCGGGCAGGACCGTCTGGACGAGAATGTGGACTACGCTTTCGCCTCGGACCTGATGAGCGATGTGCTGACCATCAAGACCGATGACTTTCTGCTGATTACCGGACTGGCTAACGTTCAGTCAGTCCGGACGGCGGAAATGTCGGACGTGGAATATATCCTCTTCGTGCGCGGCAAGTCCGTCACGGAGGAGATGACTGCCCTGGCCGAAGACAACGGCATGGTAGTGATACGCACTGACTATTCGATGTTCAAGACTTCCGGCATACTTTACGGTGCCGGGCTCAAACCCGTGTATTGATATGAGGCTGGAGTACGACGTAGCGGCGGGCGACTTTACCCGCGCCGGCAACGCCTCATCGGCCATCAAGAAGGCTCTCAAGCAGCTGGGGGTGGCTCCCGCGGTGGTCAAGAGGGTGGTGGTCGCTGTATACGAGGCGGAGGTCAATATCGTGGCGCACTCCTATGGCGGGCATATTACCGCCGATATCGCTCCGGAAGGAATCAGCGTAGTCCTGGCTGATACCGGTCCGGGTATTCCGGACGTGCAGAAGGCGATGCAGAAGGGTTTCTCGACAGCCTCGAAGGAGGTGAGGGAGATGGGCTTCGGAGCCGGTATGGGACTGCCTAATATTCAGGAGAATGCCGATGACCTTAAGATTGAGACAGAAGTGGGGAAGGGCACGACCCTGAGCATCTACATTAAGTTCTAAATTGTGACTTCTATGGAACACAATACTTTCCATAAGGCACTGGAGATTCAGCCTGAGCTCTGTATCGGATGCTCGCACTGTATTAAGGTCTGTCCGACTGAGGCCCTGAGAGTCTCAGGCGGGAAGGCCTTGCTGTATGCGGACTGGTGTATCGACTGCGGCCGGTGTTTCAGGGTGTGTCCCAGCCGTGCCATCCGGGTGGTGGATGACGATTTCGACAGCATTTATTCCTATAAATACAGGGTGCTGCTGGTGCCGGCTGTTTTCTATGCTCAGTTCGAGAAAAGTATTCCCAGGAGGATTATCAACGATATTCTCGGAGACATGGGCTTTTCCGAGGTGTGTACGGTGGAGCAGAGTGTGGATACACTTGTGGACGAGATCAATGATTACGTGCATAAGGCAGAGGACAAGCCGGTGATATCTTCTTTCTGTCCGGCGGTAATCCGTCTGATACAGGTCCGCTTCCCGTCGCTGATAGACCGGATAATGCTTCTGCTGCCTCCTATCGAGGTGACGGCTCAGTACTATGTCCGTAAATGGAAAATGAGCGGGGGAGATCCTTCGGAACTGGGAGTTTTCTATCTGACGCCGTGCATAGCCAAGATTGCGGCGGTCAAGTCGCCGGTAGGCGGCTATAAATCGCCCATCAGCGGCGTCATCAACATGGATTATGTCTACAACAAGATTCTGCATGCCTATAAGAACAGGAAATTCCCGGAGGAAGGCGGCGGCACCGAGGCTGTAAATGATGCTGTCTCTGCGAAGGGGCTGCTCTGGCCTCTCACCGGAGGCGAGGCTTCGCAGATAGAGGGACGGGCGCTTTCAATCGACGGGATGAACAATGTGATAGAATTCCTGGAAAAGCTTGAGGATGAGGAGATAGACGAACCGATTGACTATCTGGAGCTGCGGGGGTGCCATGAGTCATGTCCCGGAGGCATACTGGTACAGGGCAACCGTTTTCTGGTTGCGGACAGTTTAAGGGAAGTGGCTGCGTCTACCGTACCCTCGCACCGTCTGACGCAGGAGTACAAGCAGTTCTGCTCGGCATATATCAAGATGGATGCGGTGGAACCCCGTTCCATGGTCAAGTATGACAGGGACATCAATGTGGCCATCAAGAAGATGGAGATGGCCGGGATGCTGCGTAAGATTCTGCCGGATATCGACTGCGGGGCCTGCGGTGCTCCCAGTTGCGAGGCTCTGGCAGCGGATATCGTAAGGGAGGATGCCTCGCTCAACAACTGTATCTTCATGCAGGCCCGTTTCGAGAAAGAGGGTTCGCTCCAGGTATCGGAGGCCATCGACCTGATGGAAAAGGTCTGGGGTAAGGACCGTTTTGTAAATAAGGAAAAATCAAAATCAGAAGAATAGAATCATGACAGTAAGAGAAATCGCTGATAAACTGAACCTGAAGGTGTTTTCCGGAGCCTCAGGCCTGGACCGGGAGGTGACCGGAGGATATGTGTCGGACCTGCTGTCCGATGTGATGGGCTTCGCCAAGGACGGCTCTGTCTGGGTAACCCTTCAGACCCACAAGAATGTCATGGCCATCGCCACTCTCAAGGAACTGGCGGCCGTGGTTATAGTAAAGGGCTTCGAGCCTGAGGAAGATGCGAAGGAGGTCTCCGAGGAGGAGGGTATTCCCATCCTAGGTTCCGGGGAACAGACTTTCGAGCTGGCCGGACAGATCTATAACCTGTTGAGCCGGGGGTGAGGCCATGAACCGTTTCAGGGCCGATCTGCACAACCATACTCTGCTGTCTCCTTGTGGGGACATAGAGATGACGCCTGCGTTCATCGTGCGGACAGCTCTGAGAAAGGGGTATGACATAATCGGTATCACAGACCACAACACTACTCTTCAGGGGAGGGAGATCCGGCGGATGGTCGGAGACGGCGAGCCTTACATTCTCTGCGGAGCGGAGATAACCACCCGCGAGGAGGTGCACTGCCTGGCTTTCGCCGACAGCGAGGAAAGTTTAGAGGCCCTCCAGAATTTCTTAGACGACAGCCTTCCGAAGATACCGAACGATGAGGAGGTATTCGGTTACCAGCTGGCCGTCAATGAAGCGGAGGAGGTGATCTACGAGGCCCCTTACCTGTTGATTTCCGCCATTGACCGGAGTATCGGGGAGGTGGCCGCGTTCGTGGCGTCGATAGGAGGGATTTTCATCCCGGCCCATATCGACAAGCCGCAGAACTCCGTGATCTCCCAACTGGGATTCGTGCCTCCGGACCTGCCTTTCGATGCCCTGGAGATATCGGCCCGTTGCGACCTGGAGGGCCTGCTGGCCCGGAATGCCTACCTTAAGAAGCGTGCTCCGGCGTTTATCCGTTCCTCCGATGCCCATTATCCGGAGGATTTCTGCAGGGCCGTAACTTATTTCAATATGCCCTGCCGCTCTTTCGAGGAGATACGTATGGCCCTGCGCGGGGAAGGGGGACGGAGCGTGGCGTTGGAGTAAATTATTGTTTAACCTACATTATCGACCTGAGAGATGAACGACCTTTCCATGCATATACTGGATATAATCCAGAATTCCATCAGCGCCGGTGCGACCCGTGTGACCCTGACGGTGGATGAGAATCCGGCCGCCGACCTGCTGACCATTGTCATAGGAGACAACGGACGGGGGATGACTCCTGAGCAGGTGAGCCGCCTTTCCGACCCGTTCTTTACCTCCCGCACTACCCGGAAGGTGGGGATGGGCATACCTCTGCTCAAGCAGTCCGCGGAGCAGAGCGGGGGAGAGGTCAGGATAACCTCGGAGCCCGGGCGGGGAACGGAGGTGACAGCGGTTTTCGGCTATTCCGATATCGATCGCCCGCCGCTCGGGGATGTCGCTAATGCTCTGATGATTACCGCTTCGTCCAATCCCCGGATGGACTTTCTTTTCACCTACCGCTACAATGGGGAAGAGTATGTCCTGGATACGGCGGACGTCAAGGAAATATTCGGGGAGGATGCGTTCTCCAACTTAACAATCGTAAAAAATATTGAAGAAATGCTTAAAGAAAATATCGAGGAGGTTAGGAACTCTTAAATATTTTCATAAATTTGCATACCCCAACACTAATTTGTTAACCAAACTAACTGTATGAGTAAAATTAAGTCTCTTGACGAACTGCGTCAAATGAAAGCCAGGCTGGAGAGCCAGATGGATATCCGGGAGAAGAGCAACAATCCCGAATCCCTCGTCCAGATCCGGGTCGCCATGGCCACCTGCGGTATAGCTGCCGGAGCCCGCGTCGTGATGAACGCCATCATCGAGCGTGTGGAGAGAGAGAAACTGCCGGTGATTGTCACTCAGGGCGGATGCATGGGATACTGCTACGCCGAACCCACTATCGAAGTGAAGCGTCCGGGCGAGGATCCGGTCGTATTCGGTCACGTCAACACGGACAAGGCCATGGAGATCATAGACAAATATGTCCTCCACGGTGAGCTCGTGGACGGTATTCTGCCAGTCAATTATCAAACAATCGAAAAAAACTAGCCTGCCATGCCCAACTACAAAATGAGTTTACTGTGCTGCGGAGGTACGGGCTGCCGTGC
>DHKFR23501__coassemble_1239_pt1 | contig 12169 bp, 8 predicted proteins | sample DHKFR23501__metabat2_low_PE_038 | metagenome-assembled genome bin DHKFR23501
CCTGCTTCCCATTTATCAGCAGGAATAAGAGCTGTAATAGTCTTTTGAACTTCCTCGGATATACTGGCCGAAACTGGTGCTGTAACTGTGAACTGGGCCTTAATCACGTTATCCCCAAATTCCTGTGGCAACACCACACAATTATTAACATAATCCACAGGTTCTGCTGTTGCCTGCACTTCTTGTCCCTCTTCTGTTCCTGCTATAACAATTGGCGCGTTCTCTTGAAGCGCTTCAGACGGAGAAGAAGACCACACTCCATTTTCCAAGGTATTCTTACTATTCATTCCATAAAATTTGATATCAGAAATAGTAAGTTTTACATCTTCAGGGAATCCGCTTTTTATCGTAAACTGAATCATCGAGAACATATGACCAAACGCAAATGCAATCTTAGGCCTTACGACATTTGTGCCCGAAGATACAGGATCAGCGGCATCATACACAAAATCAATCTGATTTGTACTATTATTGACTATTACATCTGTAAATGTCAACCCTCCTTCATTGTAGTTAAATTGGGGGGCGGCTGTTAAATTTAAACTTTCAGGTGAGTACGCAGCAAATTTATAGTTCTGTTCATCTACCCAAGGAATCAACGGAGAATATGTCCATTCAGAATTAGCGTTGGGAGCTACACGCGTACCGTCAAATAAATCAGTTTCCGTCGCATAACCGCCATACACGATAAAGTGATCGATGTTAGCCTTTGTAACTTCTTCAACAGCCTTTGTCGGATTTCCAATATAAGCATTGTCAAACCCGATGTAGTTAGCATCCGAGACATTCACAGTCTCTGTCTTAGTGCACCCTCCCAGAGTGAGCACTGCGGCCGCAGCCACGGCCGGTAATAAAAAGCGTTTCATAAACTTTTGTTTAAATTGTTAATGTTAATAATTGATTGTTTATTTTTTACTTGTTCCATTCTATCGTCAATTAATCGGCAGCACGATGTCCTCATAGTCTCCCCATCCATCCACATCGACATCGAATCCTCCGCTGCTGCCTATCTCCCCGGCACTGATAGTCAGTCCGCTCACAGTAATCACTCCGCCGCGGGGCTGGTCGGCCATCTGCTCCGAAATATCGAACTCGAAGGTCTTGATGGTTCCGTCGGGAAGCATGACCTCGAGGTTGAGTCCGAAGGCTCCCGTCACTTCCCCGGGCGCCTTGCCTGGATAGTATTTGTCCGGGTAGTCAGGCACTCCGAAAGTGCTGACCACTGCACTGACCACACCACGTTCCAGATCGATGTCCGTCTCATCGAAGAGGACCGTGGCCTTGTCCGGCCCCGTACGGCCGTCCTGCAGGAAGACCGACTGGGCCATACCGGCCAGGGCGCCGCGGGCCAGCTTAACATACTCTATTCCGGATTCGAACTCATATACCAATACATATTTGTACACCAGCGGCCGGAGCGTCACGGGCAGGTCCAGAGGTGTAGCGTCGGGCGAACCTGCCGGCTCATAGTTCTCGATCCACGCACCGAACAGCATGTCCGGCGAATTGACCGTACTTTCCTCTCCGTGCGCATCCTGATAGGTCGAGCGGGTGCGGGTACGGGTCGTGGCTGAAGCCTCCACCCAGGTGTCCAGCCCGCTGAACACGATGTACTCCGTATCGTCGTTGTAGAAGAGCAGCGAATGACGTCCCTCTCCCACCGGCAGCACTCCTCCGTCCGCTCCGATATGTCTCTCAGTCGGGCTGCCTTCTTCCCGGTACACGAACACCGCCAAGCCCCCGCCGGGTACCGGCCGTAGACTGTCGTAGGCGTACCCTGCCGGCGAATCCCATACAGCCATCCAGTCCCGGCCATAATCCCTCTCCCAGGCCAGCTCCCAGTCAGCCACCACATTGGCCGTCCAATGGTCGTGGTCATAGCACAGTTCCTTGCGGCAGCCCGTCAGCAGCACGGCCCCACAGAGAAGAAGCAGTACCTTCAGGACAATGTCCTGCCTGTCACAGAAGCCAGGCCGCATCATCTTGCACCTCCTTTTCCTGAGTTCCTGCCGGGCCAGTCCCCGAGTCTCCACGCCAGAGCCAGCTTGAGCTTGAGAGGGCCGAAGTAATTCATCCTCGAAGTCTGCTGATAGACATAGTGGGTGCCGTCCTCGTACGGCACAGGAAGATATTCCTCATACTCGGTGAACATCCATCCGGCACCGATTCCGAACTCGAGGGAAAGCCTCTTACCCACCGGAAGCATGTATCCGTAGCTGAGTCCCACGAAGCCGCCCTCGCCCTTATAGCCGCGGCCGCCGTTCTCGAGGTCGTAGAGCGTGCCCCCGGCGAACAGGCCCAGATAGTGTCCGTGCCATGCCTCCCTGGTGGAGAACCACCAGCGGGCCTCGGGGTATACAGTGGCTATCTGATAGTACCTGTGCTGCGGCCTGATACTCCACCACGCCACTGCGCCCTGGGCGGAGAGGGACCATGAGGGATTGATGAGCCACTCCAGCTCGAGGGAGGGCATCAGGGCTACGTCTGCGAGCAGGTTGGTCTTGATTGCCAGGCGGTAGACGGGTTTATATTCGGGCAGGTATTCCGTCACGGGCTGCTCCTCCGGCAGAAGAACAGAGTCATTCGTGGCAGCAGCCGGGACAGGAACCGGGGCAGCCTCTATCTGAGGCATGGACGGCAAAGGCTCATCCTGAGGCTGAGTATATTCCAGCACCACCTCGGCTCTCCGAAGCTGCGGGAAATAACGCTCCGTCAGTAGACCCCAGATCCGCCCTCCTTCGAAATCCATCAGGGCTTTCTTGCGTCCGCCAGTCACATTGTCTCCATCGGATATCCAGAGAGGGATCTCACGGATAATCCGCAGCACATCACCGCGCTCCGGAAAATCATCTCCGTCCGAGAGGATCCGACAGAGTCCGTCCCAGTCAACACCCATACCCTCCAGGGTCGATGAGGAGGCAGACAGAGCGCTGCCGGCCCGCTCCGTGATGAAGGCGAGGGCTGCGGCTGCGCGGTCTTCCGAGACCGAACGGTTGTACAGGGAAGAGCCTTCGGGGGATGCCCATCCCTTGATATAAACATGGAAGTCAGGGGTATCCGAATAAAGGTCGACTATACGGCATATAGTGTCGAGCGCCTTCTCATTGCCGCCTACGGCAGAAACAATATCCGTCCGGTCCTGCTCAAAATACAAGCGGACGGTATCTCTCATAACAGTTTGTGCTCCAAGATCCATAAGGGACAGGAACACAAATGAGAGCGAAAATATTACATGGGATATTCTCACTTTCATAGTTTCTTTTTTAGTAAAACCGGCAGTAATGGAACGTGAGCTGTGCTCTGAAAATGCCTTTGAATGACAAAAATATACAATACAGCTCCCCCCCCCATACCCAAATGGGTAAATATCACCGCACGACACAAATTTCACCCATTAGTGTAAAAAGAGCGCCGCGCACCTGACCGTTCATAGGTCGGATGCTCGGCGCACTGAAGCTGCCGGCAGACTACTGAAGAGTGCCTGCGAAACGGTCAATCCGCCCGCGGGCGTAGTCGGCCGTAATCCTGAAGGTCTTGCGTCCGCTGCCGGGGAGATCGTACATCGGGTCCATCATGACAGCCTCGCAGATGGAGCGGAGGCCGCGGGCGCCCAGCTTGTACTTGAGGGCGGTGTCCACTATCATGTCCAGGACGGCGGGCTCGATGGTGAGCCTGACTCCGTCGAGCTCGAAAAGGTGTACGTACTGGCGCACCAGGGCGTTCTTGGGCTCAGTGAGGATACGGCGCAGGGCATCGCGGTCCAGCGGATCCAGGTAGGTCACTATCGGCAGACGTCCGACGATCTCGGGAATGAGTCCGTAGGCACGCAGGTCCTGGGGTGCGATGTAGCGCAGGAGGTTGTCGCGGTCGATGCCGCTCTTCTTCTCCTGAGCTCCGTAGCCCACAACGCGGGTGTTGAGCCTCTGGGCGATCTTCTTCTCGATACCCTCGAAGGCTCCTCCGCAGATAAACAGGATATTGGTCGTGTTCACGGCTATCATCTTCTGCTCGGGGTGCTTGCGGCCGCCGGCGGGGGGAACGTTGACGATGCTGCCCTCGAGGAGTTTCAGCATGGCCTGCTGGACTCCCTCTCCGGAGACGTCGCGGGTGATGGAGGGATTGTCGCTCTTGCGGGCTATCTTGTCGATCTCGTCTATGAAGACGATGCCTCTCTCAGCCCGTGCCACGTCGTAGTCTGCGGCCTGGAGCAGACGGGAGAGGATGCTCTCCACGTCCTCGCCCACATACCCAGCCTCGGTCAGCACGGTAGCGTCGACGATGGCGAAGGGTACGTTGAGCATACGGGCGATGGTCCTGGCCAGAAGAGTCTTGCCGGTACCGGTGGGGCCGACAAGCAGGATGTTGGACTTCTCCAGTTCCAGACTCTCGAGGGCCGATTTCTCGGCATCGAGGACCTTCTCGGCCTCGCTCTTGCCGCGTCCTTTGGACGAGGCCTCCGCCGCTTTCCGGGCAAATACCTCATTGATCCTCTTGTAGTGGTTGTACACTGCCACGGCCAGGGACTTCTTGGCATCCCCCTGCCCTATCACGTACTGGTCCAGGAAAGCGGTTATCTGCTTCGGTGTCACCTCCAGGGCCTCGCACGAAGGTGCCTTGCCGGCCTCATGCAGAGCCGAACCAGAAGCTGCATCAGCGAATATGTCGTCTCCGAAAATCGAATGTACATACTCCGACACCCTGATGGCGCAGTCCACACAGATAGAGCTGCCGCCCCCCTGGAGCAGCATCTCCACCTCGTTGGAGGTACGGCCGCAGAAGGCGCACCTGTCTATTTTCTTTCTATCGCCCGCCATTGTTCTTCTGAAGGATATTATCGACCATGCCGTAGGCCACTGCCTCGGATGCAGTCATCCAGTAATCGCGGTCGGCGTCCTTGGCTATCTTCTCCAGGCTCTGGCCGGAATGTTTGGCGATGATGTCGTAGAGCTCGCTCTTGAGCTTTCTGATCTCGGCGGCGGCTATCTCGATGTCGGAGGCCTGCCCCTCGGCCCCGCCCATGGGCTGGTGAATCAGCACGCGGGAGTGAGGCAGCACAGAGCGCTTGCCGTGGGCACCGGCCGTCAGCAGCACGGCGGCCATCGAGGCGGCCATGCCGGTGCAGATGGTGGCCACGTCGGGACCGACCAGCTGCATGGTGTCGTAGATGCCCAGGCCGGCGTAGACCATGCCTCCGGGAGAGTTGATGTAGATCTGGATGTCGGCCGAAGAGTCGGTGGACTCCAGGAAAAGGAGCTGGGCCTGGACGATATTGGCCACGTCGTTGTCAATACCCACCCCGAGGAAGATGATACGGTCCATCATCAGACGGGAGAACACGTCCATCTGGGCGACATTGAGCTGGCGCTCCTCGATGATGGTGGGGTTGATGTAACCGGAGCACACATTGGAATATGAGCTCAGACGGGCTGAGCTCATACCAAGGTGCTTTACTGCGTATTTTTCGAATTCTGAAGATGCCATGCCGCAGGATTACTCGTTCATCTTGCGGAGGTCGGCTGAGCTGATCTCCTTGTTGTCTATGGTGACGGTCTTGCGGACAAATGCCAGCACGACGTTCTCCTGAGCCTTCTCGGCGATGCGGCGGCCCTGCTTGTCATCGGCGAGGATGTTGGCGGCGTAGCCGTTGAGATGCTCCTCGGGCACGTTGTTCAGGCCGTACATGGCGAACTGGTAGCGGGCCAGCTTACGGGCCTCCGCGTTCAGGTCCTCCTTGGTGACCTCGAGCTTGTGGTCGCTCATGATGCGGCCCTCGACGGTCTGCCACTTGAAGTCCTTGATGAAGGCGGGGAAGTCCTTGTCGATGTCCTCCTTGGAGAACTTGCCCTCGTTGACCTGATACAGCCATCTCTTGAGGAAGTCCTCGGACACCTTGATGTCAGCCTTGTTCATCAGATACTCGCGGGCGTCGAGCATGAAGCGGTAGTCGCTCTCCTGCCTGAACTCCTCGGTCATCTTCTCTGTCAGGGCCGCGTCGAACTCAGCCTCATCGTGTACCTTGTCGGGACCGAAGAGCATGTCGTAGAGCTCCTTGCCGGGCACTGCGTCCACATAGTTCTTCACCTCCTTGACGGTCAGGTGCCATACAGGTTCCAGACCTGCGAGCTCCTCCTTCTTCACGCGGAGCATGGCGGCACGGTCGGCCTCGTTGGGGAAGGTCCTGACCACATCCACATCCAGCTCGTCGCCGGCCTTCTTGCCGAGGAAGAGAGCCTTGGCCTCATCGTCCAGTACGTTCATGGCGATGTAGGAGGCCTCCACCTTCCTGTCGCCCTGAACCATGTCGGCCACTACGAAGTCGCCGTCCTTGACCTCGTCGCAGTTCTCCAGACGGGCGTACTGCTTGTAGATGTTCTTCTTGTACTCCTCCTTCTCGGCGTCGGTCAGAGTCACATTATAATAAGGTATGTGGTCGTCAGCGCTCAGATTCATCTCGAACTGGGGAGCGAGAGCGATATCGAAGGTGAAGTCGAACTCCTCGCCGCCGTCGAAATTGTTCTTGTCCTCAGCGTCCTCCACGGGAAGTGGCTCACCGATGACTGTGAGCCTGTGCTCCTCGATGTAGTTATTGAGACTGTTGGAAATCAGCTCGTTGATAGCTTCTACAAGAGCCTGTCCGCCGTGGATTCTCTCGATGAGGGCCATGGGCGCCATGCCCTTGCGGAATCCGCGGATCTCCGCATTGCGGCGGAACTTGTTGAGAATCTTTTTCCTGCTGTCTGCGTAATCGTCCTTGACAAAGTGGAATGACAGTCTTATCGTCAGTCCGTCATTTACTAATTCTTTTACTTCCATATCGTTTTATAAATTATTGTCCTTTCGGGATAAGTGCGCAAAAGTAAATAAAATCCTTTATTTTACAAAAGAATGAACTATATTTGCCTACTGATAACAATAAATTCTAAGTAGTTGTTTTATGAGAAAGAAAATCGTAGCCGGCAACTGGAAAATGAACACCCTCATCGATGAGGGAGCCGCACTTGCAAAGAACATTGCAGACAGAATCAATGAAGTCCCCTCGGACGTACAGCTCATACTCGCCCCCCCGTTCACCCATCTCGACCGCGTAGGCGGCATCATCAAGGGCACTCCCGCAGCCCTCTCGGCACAGAACTGCGCTGACAAGGACAAGGGAGCCTACACCGGCGAGGTATCTGCTGCAATGCTCGCCTCGGCCGGCTGTCAGTATGTAATCCTCGGCCACTCAGAGCGCAGGGAGTACTACCACGAGACCTCCGCCACCCTCAATGAAAAGATCGTCCTCGCCCTCGCCAACGGCCTAAGGCCCATCTTCTGCGTCGGTGAGAAACTCGAGGAGCGCGAGGCCGGCAGGCATTTCGACGTAGTGGGAGCCCAGATCCGCGAGGTGCTCTTCAACCTCAGCCCCGAGCAGCTCGCACAGGTGGTCATCGCCTATGAGCCCGTATGGGCCATCGGCACCGGCAAGACCGCCACATCGGACCAGGCCCAGGAGATTCACGCCTTCATCCGCAAAACCTTAGCGGAGCGATACGGCGAGCTTTCCGAGGAGATATCCATCCTCTACGGCGGCAGCTGCAAGCCCTCCAACGCCCGCGAGCTCTTCGCGCAGAAGGACATCGACGGCGGCCTGATCGGAGGCGCATCCCTCAAGGCCGACGACTTCATCGCCATAGCACAGAGCTACTAAGCCGGCACCCTATGGAATATATCGAAGTATCCATCGAGATCACTCCTTTCAGCGATGAGCACGCCGAGATAGTCACCGCCGAGATATCCGAACTCGGATTCGAGAGCTACCTCACCGAAGAGCCTTACCTGAAAGCGTATATTCCCCGGGAACAGTTCCATGAACCTCACCTGAAGACCGTCCTGAGCCTCATACCTCAGGACGGGTTCACGGTGAGGTATTCTTTATCCCTGATTCCCGAGCAGAACTGGAACGCCCTCTGGGAGTCCTCCTTCGAGCCCGTGGTCATCGACGGCCGCTGCACAGTCAAGGCCTCTTTCCACAAGGGCCTGCCGCGGACCAAGTACACGATAGTCATCGACCCCAAGATGGCCTTCGGCACCGGACATCACCAGACCACCACTCTGATCATCAAGACAATGCTCGCCCACGAGAAGGCCATCCGCGGCCTGCAGGTCCTCGACATGGGCTGCGGCACCGGCATCCTCTCCATCCTGGCGGCAAAGATGAAGGCTGCGGTCCCCGTCCATGCCATAGACATCGACCCGGTGGCAGTGCGCTCCGCAAGGGAAAATGCCCGCCGCAACCGCGTCCCGGACCGGATCCACACCCTCTGCGGCGACGCCTCCCTCATCCAGGCGGGCAAATACGACCTGATCCTGGCCAATATCAACCGCAACATCATCCTCGAGGACATCTCCACCTACGCCCGCGGCATGAAGCCCGGGGCGCTGCTGATAACCAGCGGGTTCTATGAGGAGGACTGCGCCATGATAGAAGCGGAGGCCGTCCGCCAGGGGCTGGAGCCCCTAGGCTCGGACAGCCTGGAACGCTGGGCCACCGTCACATTCCGCAAATTACCGTTCAACCAATAATTTATTTTCCACAAAACACTCAACACACGTATGAAAAGAATATTCTACCTTATGCTCTCGGCCGCCCTCATGCTCGGCGGTCACGCAGCAGCATCCGCCGCCCCGCCTGCGGCCAAAGACGGCGCCCCCCTCTGGATGAGATACCCCAAGATCTCCCCGGACGGCAGCAAAATAGCATTTTCCTATCAGGGCGACATCTACTATGTCCCCACAGCCGGAGGTGAAGCCGTAAGGCTCACCGCTACAGACTCCTACGAGTCCCAGCCCATCTGGTCCAACGATGGACGGACCATCGCATTCGTCTCCGACCGATTCGGCGGGATGGACATATTCACGGTGGGCATCGAAGGCGGTAAAGCCTTGAGAATCACCACCCACTCCGGCACCGAGACGCCCCTGGCATTCTCCCCGGACGACGAGTACATCTACTTCTCCGCCGCGATTCAGGACCCTGCCTCCAGCGTGATGTGGTCCGCATCGTGGATTACCGAGCTCTACCGCGTCAAGGCCACCGGCGGCCGTCCCGAGCAGATCACCGCCACCCCAGTGTGCAGCATCAGCTTTGACTCCGACGGAGAGTCCTTCCTCTACTACGACCGCACAGGCAGCGAGAACATCTGGCGCAAGCACCACACCTCGTCGGTAGCCCGCAACATATTCTACTATGACGCCGCCGAGGGCACCCACACCCAGATTACCACCAATCCCGGCGAGGACCGCGACCCGATCTTCACCGGTGACGGCCAGATGGTATTCCTCAGCGAGCGGGACGGAGGCTCGTTCAACGTCTACTCCGCACCTGTGGACGACGCTGAGAACGCCACAGCCCTCACCCATTTTACCAAACATCCCGTACGCTTCCTCAGCCGCGCCGCCGACGGCACCCTCTGCTTCGGATGGCAGGGCGAGATCTACACCCTGGCTCAGGGCGGCAAGCCTCAGAAAGTGGCCGTCAGCATCCTCAACGACAACATCAACCACCCCTCGGCCATCCGTCTTGGCGGTGTCTCCGAGATAGCCATCTCCGATGACGGCGAGGAGATTATCCTCCAGAGCCGCGGCGAGGTATTCGCCACCACCGGCGAGTACAGCACCACCAAGCAGATAACCCGCACCGCAGCCGCCGAAGAGGGCATCACCGTATCCCCCGACGGCAAGACCGTCATCTACGCCTCCGAGCGCACCGGACGCTGGAACCTCTACAAGGCCACGATGACCCGGGAGGACGAGCTGCATTTTGCCTACGCCACCCTCATCGACGAGGAGCCTCTCTTCAAGGATGAGAAGGCCGAGCGCACATGGCCCACATTCTCGCCCGACGGCAAGGAAGTGGCCTTCATCGAGAACCGCAACATCCTCAAGGTCCTCAACCTCGAGAGCGGCAAGGTGCGCCAGATCACCGACGGCACCCAGCACTACGGAGAGTTCTCCTACGACTGGTCTCCTGACGGCAAATGGTTTGCGCTCACACTGATAACCAACCGCCGCGACCCCTACAGCGACATAGGCATCGTCTCCGCCTCCGGTGACATGAAGATCCACAACATCACCAACAGCGGCTACATCGACGGCTCTCCCCAGTGGGTGATGGACGGCAACGCTGTCATCTTCATCTCCAACCGCCTCGGTATGCGCTCGCACGCCTCTTGGGGCAGCCAGGACGACGTATTCATCGCCTTTATGAACCGCAAGGCATGGGAGGAGTTCAACATGAGCGAGGAGGACTACGACCTGTACAAGGAGCAGGAAAAGGCCGCCGAGAAGAAGACCAAGGAAGCTGTGGAGGCCGAGAAGGACAAGAAGGACAAGGACTCCAAGGACAAGAAAGGCAAAAAGGACAGCGCCGCCTCCGACAAGGAGGAGAGCAAGGACATCGTCATCGAGCTGGACGGCCTCGAGGACCGCGTACAGCGCCTCACCCCCATGTCCTCCACCCTGCTTTCGGCCGCTATGACCGATGACGGAGAGAGCCTCTACTTCCTCAGCTCCTTCGAGAGGGGCTTCGACCTCTGGGAGCTCAAGACCCGCACAGGCGAGATCTCACAGGTGCGCAAGGGCATCTCCCCCGGTGCACTGCATCTGGACAAGGACGGCAAGAAGCTCTACATCCTCGGTTCCCGTCCCCAGGTCATGACCCTCGCCGGAAAACAGGTAAAGCCCATCGACTTCAACATGCGCATGGAGCTTGACCGCGCAGCCGAGCGGGCCTACATGTTCGAGCACGTCTTCAAGCAGGAAGAGCGCAAGTTCTACAACGCCAATTACCACGGTGTCGACCTCGCCCGGCTCCAGAAGGACTATGAGCCGTTCCTGGCCCACATCAACAACAACTACGACTTCTCCGAGATGCTCTCCGAGATCCTCGGCGAGCTCAACGTCTCCCACACCGGCTCCGGATACAGCGGAGTGGGCGCCGAGAAGGCGACTCCCGCACTGGGCCTGCTCTTCGACCTCAAGTATGAGGGCGACGGCCTGAAGATCGACGAAGTCCTCGACCCGGGTCCGTTCTCCATCACCGGTTCCAAGGTCAAGGCCGGCGTCATCCTCGAGAAGATAGACGGTGAGCCCGTACTCGCAGGAGAGGACTGGTTCCCTCTGATCAACGGCAAGCGCGGCATGCAGGTGCTCTTCTCCTTCTACGACCCCGCCACCAAGGAGCGCTGGGAGATGGTCGCCAAGCCTATCTCGAGCGGCCAGCAGAACGAACTGCTCTATCAGCGCTGGGTCAAGAGCCGTGCCGCGGAAGTGGACAGCCTCTCCGGCGGACGCCTCGGCTACGTGCACATCCGCTCCATGGCTGACGGCAGCTACCGCGACGTCTACGCCGACATCCTCGGTAAATACAACCTCTGCGACGGTATCGTCATCGACACCCGCCACAACGGCGGCGGCCGCCTCCACGAGGACATCGAGATCCTCTTCAGCGGAGAGAAATACCTCGAGCAGGTCATCCAGGGTACAGTAGTCTGCGACATGCCCTCGCGCCGCTACAACAAGCACTCCATCATGCTCGTGGCCGAGGACAACTACTCCAACGCCCACGGCACACCCTGGGTCTACAAGCACCAGGGCATCGGCTCCATCGTCGGCATGCCCGTGCCCGGCACCATGACCTCGGTCAACTGGGAGACCCTCCAGGATCCCACGATGTACTTCGGCATCCCCGTCATAGGCTACCGCACCCGTGACGGCCACTACCTCGAGAACTCGCAGCTCGAGCCCGACTTCCTGGTGCGCAACAAGCCCGAGGAAGCCGTTCAGGGCCGCGACGAGCAGCTGGAGGTGGCTGTCCGCGAGCTGCTCAGGCAGATTGACGCTGACAAGGACCGCTGGTAATATTAAAATATTAAAGAAAAATACTATCTTTGCGCCCGCAGTCCGAAAAACTGCGGGCGTGTTGTAATTGGTAGCCAAGCCAGACTTAGGATCTGGTGCCGCAAGGCGTGGGGGTTCGAGTCCCCCCGCCCGCACGAATTAAGGCAGGCATCCATCTCTAAGTGGATGTCTGTTTTTGTTTTTGATTGTTACCGAGGGGAGGCAGTTAATTTATTTTATGATTATCCGCAAAGATACCCCGCATCCTTCACGTTGCTTTTTAGTTGAGTTG
>DHKFR23501__coassemble_1245_pt1 | contig 12090 bp, 11 predicted proteins | sample DHKFR23501__metabat2_low_PE_038 | metagenome-assembled genome bin DHKFR23501
GCTCTTGAGTTTACATTTGTCCGTAGCGCTGATTGTTATTTTGTAAACAAAAAATTATGTACATTTGTGAAGAATTAAATTTACAAAAATGAATAACCGTTTACAGCAATTTTTAGACCTCGAGAATCTCCGTCCTGCCCAGTTCGCAGACATTATGGGTATTCAACGGTCAAGTGTCACTCATATTCTGTCGGGACGCAACAAGCCGGGATTTGACTTCATTCAGAAATTCCTGCTCAAATTTCCATCCGTCAATCCTGATTGGTTCCTGCTTGGCCGCGGCAAACCCCTGCGGGAGCAGAACACATCCGCACCTGCTCCCCGGACCATCGAGGCCTCCCCGGAACTGTTTGCCTCTCCCCTCGAGGTGGAGCTGAGCGGAAACCCTGATTCAGGCAACGATGTTCAGATGCCCGAAGAAAACGGCATCGGCGCTCCGTCACGCGATGTACGGCGCATCACCCTGTTCTATTCCGACGGAACATTTCAGGAATTTTATCCACCGAAATAGTTTTTGGCGTATCTTTGTTCTCAAATCAACTTCAGAGGACCATGTATAGACTGTTCATACGCCGCATACTCTTCTATTTCTCTCCTGAAACGGCCCATCACATCACTTTCCGCCTCCTGCAGTTCCTGCGCTATATTCCACTTTCCCAGAGCCTTATAAGGGCTATTTTCCGCGTCAGGGACAAGGAGGGAGAACTGCGCCGCGAGGTATTCGGCCTTACTTTCAAGAATCCAGTGGGCCTGGCTGCCGGCCTGGACAAGAACGGGGAGTTCTACAACGACATGGGCAACTTCGGCTTCAGTTTCGTAGAGATAGGCTCCCTCACCCCTGAGCCTCAGCCCGGCAATCCCAAACCCCGCTGTTTCAGGCTCATAGAAGACCGGGCCATAATCAACCGCATGGGCATCAATAATAAAGGTGTAAAATACGCCGTGGCCCAGCTCCAGAAGCGCGTTCCGAACGTCATAGTAGGCGGAAACATAGCCAAGGCTTCCAAGACGCCTAATGAGGAGGCCTACAAGGACTATGAGCGCTCCTTCTCCCTGCTTTACGACTACGTGGACTACTTCACCGTAAACGTATCCTGCCCCAATGTCAAGGACCTCACGGTCCTGCAGGATGTAGGATATCTGTCTGAGATAGTGGACCATCTGCTCACCCTGAGAAGGTATTACGACGACTACCGCCCCATCCTGCTCAAGATATCTCCCGACATCCCTTACGAGCATGTGGACCGCATCGTGGACCTGGCCCTGAGTTCCGGCCTCGACGGTATAATCGCCACAAACACAACCAATTCCCGTGAAGGGCTCTCCACTGACCCCGAGAAGGTCAAGGCCATAGGCAACGGCGGCCTGAGCGGCCAGCCCCTGTATGAGAAGAGCTTAGCGATGGTGCGCCACATCCATCAGAAGACCGGCGGCATCCTGCCCATCATCGGCGTGGGCGGCATTATGACCCCGGAGCAGGCCAAGGAGATGTTAGACGCCGGTGCCTCCCTGATTCAGATATACTCCGGCTTCATCTACAACGGTCCCGGAGCAGTACGCAAGATTCTAAAGTACCTTAAATCCCATAAATAATGAAACGAGCAGCCGTCTGCACCATCGGCGATGAGATTCTCATCGGCCAGATCGTCGACACCAATTCCTCTGCCATAGCCCGCGAGCTCAACGCCATAGGCGTGAAAGTGCTCCGTATGGTCTCCATCAGCGATGACAACACCGACATAAAGCAGAGCTTGAAGTCCCTGCTGCATGATAACGATATAGTGATAGTTACGGGTGGACTCGGCCCCACCAAGGACGATATCACCAAGAAGGCTCTCGGGGAGCTCTCCGGCAGCCGAGGCACCGTATTCCATCAGGGACAGATGGAGGTGATCGAGCGGATACTGGCCCACCGGGGCATCGAGATATCCGACATCAACCGGGACCAGGCCATGGTGCCCGACACCTGCGAGGTCATGGTCAACCGGAAAGGCACCGCTCCCGGGATGATTTTCCGTTTCCCGGCAGCACTCTACCCCCATTGTCCCGTGCTCTATTCCCTGCCGGGAGTGCCCTACGAGGCCATAGGCCTGCTGCCTGCAGTGATGGACGATATCCGAAGTCATTTCGCCCTCGACAGCATACACCATAAGACCATAGTCACCTACGGCATAGCCGAATCCACCCTGGCCAAGATGATCGAGCCCTGGGAGGATGCCCTGCCGGAGGACATGCACCTGGCCTATCTGCCCAATCCCCTTACCGGGGTCAAGCTGCGTCTGTCGATATACGGCGGGGAGCGGGAGGACGAGATACGGCGCATTGAGGCTGAGTTCGCCAAGCTCGGCCCAGTGCTCGGCGACGCTATCTACGGAGAGGGCGAGGACACCCTCCAGTCCGTTATAGCCCGCAGGATGACTGCCGCAGGAAAGACCTTAGCTGTAGCCGAATCCTGCACCGGAGGCCGGATAGCCTCCCTCATCACACAGATACCCGGAGCCTCAAGGTTCTTCTACGGCTCAGTCACATCATACGACAACTCGGTGAAAGAAAATATACTGCACGTTCCCACCGGAATAATCGCTTCAAAAGGAGCCGTCAGCCGCGAATGTGCCGAGGCCATGGCTCTCGGAGTCCGCAAGGCACTCGGGACGGACTACGCCCTCTCGACCACCGGCATCGCCGGCCCGGACGGAGGCACACCCGACAAGCCCGTCGGCACGGTCTGGACTGCAGTGGCATATCCGGATACGAAAAATCCGGGCAAGACCGCAGTCCTGTCCCGGATGTTCCGTTTCAACAACGACCGAAGCACCAATATCGACCGTTTCGCCGGCAGCACCCTCAATCTGCTGAGGACTGTGCTGCTTTCTGAGCCAGGTGCATGACCCGCAGGAAGTTGCCGCCCATGATGCCGCGTATCTCGGAGCTGCTGTAGCCGCGCTGCCGCAGCTCCGCTGCTATGTTGCCGTACATGGAGATGTCCCTCAGTCCCTCTGGCGCCACTTCTATCCCGTCGAAGTCCGAGCCGAGGCCCACGTGAGCCGCTCCGGCCACCTCCACGGCATGATCGATGTGGTCCGCGACCCTCCTGACAGAGGGCGTGGGATAGACTGCCAGCTCGTCCATTATCCTCCAGTAATTGTCCCGGTACTCGATATTGTACAGGTCGGAGCGGTAGAGTTCCTGCCAGTGCTCCCCTTCTTCGCTGAGTTTCAGAAATTTCTCGTCCTGAGCAAAATCGGAGTCGATGAATTTGGGATAGAAATTGATCTGAATCACTCCGTCGGCGGCACTGAGGTCCCGCAGCATGGCGTCGGACATATTCCGGGGATGGGCGCACAGGGCCCTGCAGGAGGAATGTGAGGCGACAATCGGGGTCTGGGAATATTTCAGCAGATCGTAGAACGTCCCGTCAGAGGCGTGGGAGCAGTCCAGGAGGATGCCCAGACGGTTACATTCGGCCACCACCTCTTTTCCGAAAGCGGAGAGGCCGCCCCATTCCGGCTCAAGGGGCATGCACGAGTCGCAGATCTGGTTGTGCCGATTGTGGCAGAGCGTTAGATAACGCACTCCAAACCGATGATAAAGACGCAGATATGCCAGATCATGCTGTATCGGAGTGCCGTTCTCCATACCTAAGAATACGGAGATCAGGCCGTGCTTCCTGTTCTCGAAAGCCTCTTCCGGGGAAACGGCAAATGCCGCGACAGCACTGTTGCTGTCGACGGCATCGTAGCATTTGGATATGAGCCTTATCGCATGGACCGTGGCCTCCGCGTCCGTAAGCTCCGGCGGGGAATATATCGCAAAGAACATTCCGTCCACCCCGCCTTCCCGGGCCCTCACGAAGTCCACGTGCCCCCTCGGCTGCCGCTTCCCGAGGTCTATCTCCTCGAGCAGCATCGTCGGAGTGTCGCAGTGCGAGTCCAGCACGAAATCCTTGTCTGAATGTATCCAGGACATCTTCTCCTATCTGCGGTTTCTGACGCTGGATGCTTTGGACACATCCACGAGATCCATATCCTTAGCATTTACAGTTACACTTGAAGCGCCGCTGGCTTCTACCCTGGCTCTCTTGGCTATAAGAGAGGATGCCTTGCAGCTGGAGGCTCCGCTTACATCCACGTCCAGATAGTCAGCCGTACCGTTGACATAGAAGTTGGACGCACCTGAAAGACTGATGCGGAGGTTCTTCATCCTGACTTCCTCCATATCCACGTCGGAGGCTCCGGAATTATCTACTACGCAGTCAGTGTAATTGCCGCCTATGATGTAGACATTCGAGGCACCGCTGCATTCGATGTCGGAGTTATCGATATTGCCTGACAGATCCATTTCAACGTGGGAAGCACCTGATGCCACAATTCTGAGATCACCCACTGTATTGAAAGCCGCTTTCTTGAGGGATGAGGCTCCGCTGGTGCGGATATCGAGCGACTGAGTGTCAAACCGGTCCAGGATACTCATATTTGCTGCACCGGATAGGCGTACGCTCTCTATCCCGGGGCAGCTGACCTTGGCGTAGAGCTTCCAGTCCCCGCTGTTGAACTCGCGGCGGATGTCCCTGGGAGCCTTTTCGAGATCGAGGGTAAGAACCAGTACGCCCGACTGTACTTCGGCCGTCACATATTCCTCCAGTTCTACCGGAAATGTGAGTTCCAGAGCGTGCTTAGAGGCTTTCTCCACGTCCACCTCGAAGCGGTTTCCGGCCCTGATGCCGTTGAAATTACGGACTTTTACCTCTTTGGTAATCTCGTCATAGGATCTTGCCTGTGCGCATACCGGTACCATCAATGCCAGTATGGCTGCCATTGTAATTAATCTTTTCATATCTGCGTTGATTTAAAATGTTTTATTCTGTCTCATTCAGCCCCCTAATGGTTCCTACCACATGATCCAGGGCTGCTATCTGCCTTGCCGAGTACTCCTGCAGAATCTCTCTCTGCCGCTGTATATCAACTTCTTCCAGCTGGTCGATCAGGGGCACGGGCTCCCGGACTATATCGTCCACCACAGCCATGGCCTCCTCCGCCCAGTCCTCCGGCATATAGGCCGTCAGGACTGCGACCTCGACGGTAATATCGGCCACCGTGCGGCAGTACTGCTGATAGATGTACCCGGGAGACAATGTATCCTGTTCCTCTGAAAATGACTTCTCTTCCGCTGTCTGCACCCGGGGTTCTTCTTCCCGGATGTACGGATTCATCAGGGCCCGTACGCCGAAAATAAGGGCCAGGGAGGCCACAAGGGGGAAGGCAATGACCTTCCACAGGGGTTTCCTGCGGCGCTTGAGGTTCGAGCGGAAGTGTATGCGGTTGTGGCTGGAGTACTCCCAGCGCTGCTCAAAGCGGGACTCGTCTCCTTCGGGGATGAGTTCGTCTGATTCCTTGATGGAACCGCTGTTCTGTCTGAAGTATTGCTGTAAGTTATCCATTGTCCTGTTATTTTTCGTTTTTAATCATTTCCACCAGTTTGCGCTTGCCCCTGAGATACTGCGACCTCACCGTGCTTTCCTCCACCCCCAGTATCTGCGCAGTCTCTGAGTAATCGTACCCCTCGAAGAGCAGCAGGGAGAGCACCGCCCTGTATCCGTCGGGCATCAGAAGCATCTGCCGCTTTATCCTCCCTATCATTTCCTGCGGGCTCTGACTCTGCAGGAGGCTGTCCCACTGCTGCGACGAGTCCTCCTCCGGGTCTTCCTCCGCATATTTCTCAAGCTTCACCTTCAGCCCCCTGCGCATGCGGAGCATGTCTATCGAGGCTCTGGTGCAGGCTTTTGTGAGCCAGGCCGAGGTCTGTGCCTCGGACAGTTTAGCGGTATTGGTCCTCAGATACTTGATAATAGTGTCCTGGACTATCTCCTCGGCGTCGAAACTGTCGCCGGTTATCCGCAGCGACGTGTTGTAGAGCCTCGTCTTGTATCTGTTGTAGAACGCTGTAATCTCTTTAGGTATCATCTTTTGTTTTTTCCACTTATATAACGTATGGGCAGGGCTGTCTGTTGCATCTGCCGGGCATTATTTTCTCACTATTTTTTCCAGGACCTCTGTAGTCTCCAGTTTCAGATTCCTGTCGTAGGTGTCGTGCCGGACCATACCGACGCCGCGGGCATACCAGGTGCGGGCAGTGGTGATACGGTTGCGCATCATCCCCTTCTCGACCTTGTGCTCGGAAACTATCACGCACGGGAATGTTCCGGCCGGGGTGGTCAGGGTGTCAGTACCGAGGACCCGGCGCTCCGTCACGGTGACGTTCATCGTCATGCCCAGGGCCCTGACCTTGCCGGAAGCACTCTGCAGGGTATCGCCGGGCGTCAGGACGGAAGGCAACAGGGTCAGGCCGCCCTCCGCGGTGATCCGGGCATTTTTCCAGAGTATTCCTTTGAGAACGGAGACCAGGCTGGCGGCAATATCGAGGGTCACGTCCCCGTCCCGGCTTATCAGGGCCGTCATCACGGCCGGAGTCTCCATATTCTCCAGTCCCTTGCCGTCCACTGTCCGGATAAAGGAGGAATAAATCACTGTGAAAGAAGAGTCTACGGAATCGAAAGCTGTCTCAAGAATACTCATGATATGGTTCCACTTGACCGAGCCGTCCTCTGCATAATACCTGGTATAAACCAGCTCCGTGCCCTCATCCGTACAGAACCATGCCTGCGCCAGGAGGCATACAGGGCAGAAGATGAGGAGGATGGACAGAAGGAGGTATCTCATATAATACAATAATATCTTACAAACATACGGAAAAATGAAAAATTTTGCTAATTTGGCTCCGCAAATACGCGAGCAGAACACTATGACAAGACCTACAGTAGCCCTCATCTACGACTTCGACGGCACCCTCTCCCCTGCCAACATGCAGGAATTCGGACTGATACAGACTTTCGGCAAGGACCCCGCCCTCTTCTGGAGCAGAAGCAACCAGCTCTCGCAGGACAACGATGCCAGCGAGATACTCTGCTACATGAAGACCATGATCGACGAGGCCCGCGCCTCGGGAGTCCACCTGACCAGGGAGAGTTTCCGCCGTTTCGGCTCCATGGTGAAACTCTACCCGGGAGTCAGGGAATGGTTCGGGAAAATCAATGAGTACGGCCGCTCCAAAGGTCTCCACATAGAGCACTACATCAACTCCTCCGGCCTGACCGAGATGATCGAGGGCACGGAGATATACCCCGAGTTCAAGAATGTCTACGCCTGCTCCTTCCTCTACGAGGACGGAGAGGCGGTCTGGCCCGCAGTGGCCGTGGACTACACGGCCAAGACCCAGTTCCTGTTCAAGATCAACAAGGGCGTGATGAGCATCCGCGACCACACCCTTGTCAACAGATACCTGCCTGAGAAAGAGCGGCCTGTCCCCTTCTCACGCATGATCTACTTCGGAGACGGAGCCACTGACATCCCCTGCATGAAACTGGTCAAGCAGTTCGGAGGCCACTCCATAGCCGTGTATAACCCTGACGGGCACGAGCGCGAGAAGTCCGAGCGCCTGCTCAGCGAACAGCGGGTACACTTCGTATGCCCTGCGGACTATTCCGAAGGAAAGCGGATCTACCGGGTGGTAACCGCCATCATAGACAAGATAAAGGCTGATCTGGAAATAGAGGCCCTAAAGGGCTGAGACGACTTCCTCGGCTATCCTGGCTACCCTCTGCCTGGTCTCCCGCACGGCGGCCACCTGAGAATCAGAGTCAAATTCTCCCCTGACATTCCGGAAATCCGCCAGAATCTCCTCCCTGGCAGAGCCGTCCAGGCCGAAGCCGGTCATCACCCCGTCGCCGAACTCCTTGGAGGCGTCCCTCTCTATATCGGCGAAAAGCGACTCGGAAGCGGCCCTCCACTGACGCAGCAGGTCTATCAGTTTCTTGCGGCTGATCTTCCTGGGGTCCACATTGAAGACAGTCTGAATGTGGGCATAGACCCATCTCCATTCATAGAGCTGATAATTGGAGGCGATGGCCGAGAGCCTGGATTCCACCGCTTCCGGCGTGCTGAGCGAGCCGGAGGCTATCTCCTCCACAATCTGGTCTATCTCCGCTTTCGGCGCCAGCAGTCCGGCCACGTCCACCCAGCGTCCCTCACCTACGGGAGATACGGGAGAAAGGGCTGCCGCTATAGCCTCGTCGGAGGTCAGCCGGCGGCCGCGGAGTGTCAGGGCCACTTGCAGACCGATATAGTACTTGAGGGCATTCTCATAGCGTTCCACCCCTGAAGTAAGGGACGAACCGGCTATCGTGCAGCCTCCGTAGCTGGAGGGAGTCCCGGAGAAACGCTCCTCGGAGAGCATGCGGACCAGCTGGTCCCTGCCTGCTAGCATTGCTCCTGCCGTATAGGGGGAAAATGCCTCGAAACGGATATTGTCTATGCGTCCGGAGGGGCCGCGGCGGTCCCTCGCGGGCCATTTGCGGATATCGCGGAACAGCCCTATGCTGCGCAGGTTCACTCCGGGTACCAGGTATGATCTGCCCTCCGACTCCAGGATATAGGAGAAGGGCATGTCCGGAGTATCGATCCTGCCGGTATGATGGCCGAGAACCGTGGTGAAAGGGGCTACTCTTACGGGCAGCATCATGTAGGAAGCGGAGCCGCACTTGACACCGCGTCCGAAAACGCCCTGATGCACGGGGCCCAGTTTGTACAGGTGGTTGCTGAAATTGGTAGCCGAGCCCGCGTTCATGAAGGAGAACATCGAGCCGATAAGGAGGGTCGACTTGTGATGGGATACTGTGAATGGACCGGCCAGTACCGATACGGCCTCTCCGTTCTCACAGTGGGAGTTGGCGAAAAACAGACTATCCGTGCATGAGAATCCCTTGGCCAGGGTAACACTCTGCCCCACGAAGCATCGTGTCACTACAGCACCGTCCTCCACCACCGAACCGGACTGTATTATGAAGTCCGTGCAGACCGTTCCGCTGCCGATGAGCACCGGAGCCTCGGCACTGCTGACTACCGTTCCGTCGAAGAGACGGAGGCATCCCTGCAGGACGGCGGCCTCTCCTATTCTCACGTTCCGGATGATGCCTACATTCTCTATCCTGGCCCCGGAGCCGATAAAGCCGCGCTCCGACGCCGCTGCCCGGGCACGGAGATCCGCCATGGCGTGCAGCCTCTGTGTCAGTTCCGGACGGTGCCTGTACATGGCCGACAGATAGGCCGTCTGGGCGGAGAGTCCCTCATAGATGGCCACCTCGCGTCCTCCGGTCTCCGGAAGCACATTGACCCGGGTGCCCACGCCGAAGGACGGAACGCCCTCCATGTATATTTTCCCCACATCACAGATATAGACGCGGGGGCCTATGTCGTAGTTGGCTATATAGCCGTGAATGTGGGTGATGAGCGCGTCATCATCCACATTCACGTTGAAAAGGGTCGCATCGTAGATACCGCTGTGTATGGACAGGCCGCCCGGGAGAGCGATGCTGCCGGAGAATGCTCCGAGACGGACCACTCCGTAGAAATTGACCCTGACTATGCTTTCCGGAGTAAAGCGATCCGATACATAGACATGCTGCCAGTCCTCGGCCCAGCATCCCTGGGTCCTGAGGGCGGATATCTCCACGGAGGTCAGCTGGCGGTAACCGGAGTCCATACTATTTATTAAGCAGATTGACCATCGTCACAACCATTGTGGCGACAGATGCTGTCGAAGATGCAAGCGAGGCTATCTCTCCGGCACTCAGTCTGCGTCTCTCCAGCCTCTCTTTCTGAGGCACTATAATCTCACAGCCCGGCATCGGCTTGTATAAAGGGCTCTTGGTATTGGCGGCAGTACCGTTCATGTGGACTATATACCGTCTGCTCCTCATAGCCCCTTTCACAAAACCTCCAGCCATATTGATATAGTCCTTCACGCTCATATCCGGGCTGTAAGCCACTACATTGGGATAAAGCACCGCGCCGGAGATCTTTACGACACTGTTGAGCTTGGGAATGATAATCCGGTCACCTGTCTGCAGAACGATGTCATCATACGAGCCGGGGTTCTCAATCGCCTCCTTGACATTTATACCTATTTTGTACCTCTGGTTCCTGCTGGGGAACTCCACCATGGACGAGTCCACGCCTTCCTCCCTAAGCACCAGTCTTGCTGCCCTCATGGCTCTCTCATACTCCTCATCGGACATCAGTCTCATCACACTGGCACCAAAGAGATAGGCATCGTTGGTAATGCCTCCTGAACGCTTTACCACATCACTCAGTCTTACGACGTTGTTCTCAATCACATAATAACCGGGGAAAACGACCTCACCTGATATGGTCACGCCCTGCTGGCTCTTGTAATTAGGTGTAGGTCTGACAGAAATCTCATCGAACGGAGCCAATGCAAAATCTAAGGCGTCGGGATCTTCCTGCAGATTGAAATTATAGATGACGGCTACCGTGTCGCTCTTGTAGTCCTTATCAGTATCCATATTTCTCCTTGCCACATCCACGTTTATCCTGGAAGCGCCGATTGCAAATCCGCCGGAGAGCAGAATTGCATCGCCGAGAGTCATTCCCTCCCTGAATGTCAGGGTGGAGGGCTTGTTCAGGAAGCCTGTGGTAGTCACAGTAGTAGGCGCCTCCATATCCAGAGTGGAGAAAATAATGACATTGTCCTCATTGCACAGAGGCACATCCTCTGCTCCGTCCATCACGTCCTGCAGACTGAAGTACAGCGCCGTCGGTTCCCTCCGCTCATTGAGCCTCTCGATATAGCCTCTATCCATAAAGGCCTCCTCGCGCAGTCCGCCTGCGAACTGAATGAGCTCACGTACTGTCGAGACACCATCGGTAAGAGCGTATGAACCGGGATACCAGACAGGTCCCTGTATGTTTACGACGTTCTTGTTCCTGGCGATATTCGAGCTGACAGAGACCACATCACCGTCCTTAAGTATAAATTTGTCAAACTCGTCAGCCATCACGTTGAACGTCTCGGTTCTCTCACCGAAGACTCTCCTCACCTGTACCAGCTGCGTGTTGGCGTTGTCGGCGAAACCTGCCGCATAGAAAAGAACATCAGCCACAGTCTCTCCGTCCTTCATATCGTAAATCATAGGACGCTTTACACTTCCTGATACAGTAACATGTATCGAGTACGGCGCAATCATTATCAGGTCATTGTCCTCCAGACGTATGTTCTTGGAGAAATCGCCGTTGACAATAAAATCATATACATCAAGGGTCTCTACCAGTTCATTGTTCCTGTACACCCTGATGTCACGGACAGAACCCAGGTCTGTGGGTCCTCCTGCCAGATAAATGGCGGAGAATACTGTCGAGAGGGAAGGAAGTGTATACGTTCCCGGATTCACAGCGTCACCTACTACGTTCACCGTGAATGACCTGATTTTTCCGATAGAGAGTCTGAGGAAAGTATTGGGACTGCTTCCTGAGATTCCGGAATAAATTATGGAGAATTTCTCTTTCAGCCTCGTCTCGGCATCCTCCACTGTTGTCCCGGCAAGATACACAGGCCCCACATTCGGAATGGTGATGCTGCCCTCGGGGCTGACGGTATAGGTGTAATTCATATATGTAGCGCCCCAGATATCGATGACTATCTCATCACCGGCAGCCAGCTTGTATTTTGCCGGCGTAGGTATGTTGTAGCTGGGGACAAAGTTCAGGTTCGGAGACTTGAAGATGTTGTGGCCGTAGATATTGGAATGCTCCGGAACGGCCGCATTGGGAGCTGGCGTACCGATATCGGCTACCGTCATCTCCTCATTTCTGTTGACAGTAGGAGGAACGGTTGTCATCCCCGTCTCACTGTTTTTTCCTCCGGATGTCTGACTGGAGATCATTGCCTCTATCTCACTCTCGCTGTACCCGTATGACCTGGCCATAGACTTAGCCATCTCAATCTCCGCCTGGCTCTGTGCATAAGCCGGAAGCATCCAGCACAATGCCGCCAGAGCGATCATAATTAATCTGTAATTTCTTCTCATACTTCTTTGTTCAAGTTTGTTCAAGGACTGTAACTCTTAAAATTTTACAAAAATAGCCATCTTTTAATATTATACAAAAAAATATCTCCACCTACCCTTTTTACACTATATTTGCAATATGGTCAGAGGTGCTAAAATATTAACCAAAACAC
>DHKFR23501__coassemble_1249_pt1 | contig 12076 bp, 8 predicted proteins | sample DHKFR23501__metabat2_low_PE_038 | metagenome-assembled genome bin DHKFR23501
GCCGTAACCTTCGATTACAAGGCGGAGCAGACCTGTACCGATACCGGAAAGGTCGTAGTCGTACTCAGTGCCGTCGGCCGGCAAGGTGGAAGTGTAGACAATTTCACCGAAAGTGTTTTCGATGTATAAGGAATAAACTCCGGAATTGTCGAACGAGAGGGTGAGAATATCTCTAAAGATGGCTGCATCTGGAGTAGAACTTACGCTGCGCGTAAGAACATCAAGTCGTCTGATTTCAATTTCCCGTACAATGTCATCATCTGTACCATGCGCAGCGAATGTCAGTGCAGACGCGGCTATTAAAAACAGATGTAAAGTAAGAATCTTCTTCATGTTGTCAGTTTTTGTTTTTGCAGACAAAGCTATCTTTTGAAGAGCAGTTCTCCAAAAATAATTTGTCACAACCCCTAAGAGTAATTTGCTGATTAATAACACGTTGTGGCTAATAGCATAAAAGTGTGAATCACACTTTTTAAGATGCAGCCTGATTATCAGCTATTTATCAGTTGCATTCTGTGAGAAAAATTCCAGTTTCTTCCGGATAGTTGCTCTGTGGGATATAAGCTTGATTTTCAGGAATTTCGCAAGGCTTTCGGTCGCACCCATCTTCTTTGCGATTCTTGTCTTTTTCGTGCTGAGGTTTGAATCGCTTATTTTAAGCAGCGAGCATACGACATGGTTAGGACAGCCGCAGCAGGTGAGGATAACGATGTGCCTTTCTTCCGGTTTGAGATTCGGGAAGTCTTCAAACAGGGTGTCCAGAAATGACGGATATGCTGTGTTAAGCAGCTCGGTCGCGCTGGCCAATGAATCAAACTTGTCAGTGAAGTTACGGGCGATTTCCAGGACCCTGCTGCTGAACAGATGTGAATTTGGATTGTCTTTATATACAGTGTATGCAGAGACTATTTCCAGCATTGTGCTGTGGATGCGGCTGTAGTATCGCATCAGTTCCGAGTTGGCTGCGGCCTGCCCCTGCAGCATCTGCTCCAGTTCTTTCCGGCTTTCCTCTTCTTGTCGCCTTTCCTGTTTAATCAGGTCGTTCTCGGATCTCAGTGAGGCCAACTGCGTACTTAGCTTATTTTTTCCTGAATGTAACCGTCTTATCAACCTATACAAGGAGTAAGTGATGATTATAGCCGCAATAGCCGTGAGAAGAGAGACCATAATCATTCTTGCGTTGCGTGCATCCAGTCTGTACAGTTCTTCCCGGAGCAGGGCATTGTCGTATTTGCGCTCAACCTCTGCAAGTCTGGAAGAGGCGTTGGCTTGCAGAATATCTGCGGTCAGTCTTAGAATGGAAGTCTGATACCCGGAGACTCTTTTCCAGTCACCGCTTTCGCCGGCTATACCTGCATACAGGTTATAAAGGGACAGGCTGTCAGAGGGAGATGTAGCATGAATAGTTCCTGCTATGTGTTCGGCGGAGTCGGTGAGTCCTGATCTGAGATAACATTTTGCCAGATTTATCAGGACATTCCTGTATATGCTTTCTTCTGCCTGAGTCTTCGGGGACCTGCCTAATTTAGAAAAAATGGTATCGGCGGTGTTCAGGACAGCACTGTCGTCATGCTTCGACTCGTGGATATACATCATCAGAAGCAGGGCGGAAAGGCTGCACGTCCGGTCTCCGTACAGCTCCGCCATCCTTACCGCCTCTTCCAGGTGGGGGATAGCCTGTTCTGCAGAATCAATTATCAGAATGTTGGCGAGAGCCGTATGGGCATGCATGGTGCGTTCAGGCAATCCGGCCTCTTCGAAACACTCCAGGGCTTTCCGGTATCTGGCTATTGCTGCTGAGTCATTGATGAAGCTTCTTTGATAAAGTTCCCCGATTCTGATATTGATCAGTCCGAGCTGCTCGAGGTCTCCCCCTTTTTCGAATATTGGCTCCGCTTCCTTATATGCATCCATCGCACCTTCAGCGTCTCCCCGCTCGTAGAGCACCGCTCCCTGCATGGTCAGCGCCCGTGCCAGTCTGTCTTCCGGACCCCGGCGGCGGTAGTACCTCACTGACTCGGATATGGCCGTGTCGTTCGCCACCGGCAGCCAGCATTTGTACTCGGCCTCGGTCGTCAGCAGGGTGTAAAAGGACCTTTCGCTCCGGTCCATTCTTCTGACCCGGGTGCTGTCGATGCCGCTCAGGGTGTCGAGGGCTGCCTGCGGCTGAGTCATCATCAGCGAGTCGGTTGCGGCCAGTGCGGAACTCACCTGCCCGCTGCGGTCGGAGCAGGACGCGGCTGACAGCAGGATGATGATTGCCGACAGCACTGCTGGACGGAACACGCTGAGGAATTTCATGCTGCAAAGATATGAATTTTAGCAGACGGCATCTGGATTTTTTACTCTGCCGGTACGGGTGAAATCGGATTTATACTTAAATTTGCAGAAAAAGGAGGAAGATATGGTTTATTATGGAGATGAAGTAATCCGCTTTGACTGGGCCATGAAGCGGCTGCTGCGGCAGAAGGCCAATTTCGCTGTCTTGGAGAGTTTTCTGAGCGAGCTGCTCGGAGAGAAGGTCGTAATCAAGCGCATGCTCGAAAGCGAGGGCAACAAGGAGACCCCCGACGACAAGTTCAACCGGGTGGACGTGCTCGCCGAGAATTCCAAAGGAGAGCTGATTATTATCGAGATACAGAACAACGCCGAGATTTACTATTTCCAGAGGATGCTCTACGGGACGTCCAAGGCCATCACTGAGTACATCTACGAGGGCGACGAGTATTCCCAGGTGCGAAAGGTGTACTCCATCAGCATCGTCTACTTCGACATCGGGCAGGGCCGCGACTACATCTATCACGGAAAGTCGGTATTCAAGGGGGTGCACACGGGAGACACCCTGCGACTCTCCGTAAAGCAGCAGGAGAAGTTCACGAAGCATGATGCGGGAGATCTTTTCCCGGAGTACTACATACTTAGGGTAAACGAGTTCAACCAGCACGCTGTGACTCCTTTAGATGAGTGGATCCGGTTCCTCAAGTCTGGAAAGATCGACGAGAATACCCAGGTGGAGGGTCTCCGTCTTGCCCGCAGGCAGCTTCAGATATCGTGCCTTTCGAAGGAGGAACGCAGGGCCTACGAGCGTCACATCGAGAACCGCCGCATCCAGTGGGACGTTCTCAACACTGCCCGCGAAGAGGGACTGGACGAGGGGGTGGCTCAAGGCCGGGCCGAGGGCCGGGAGAGAGGGCTGGCAGAAGGCCGGGCGGAAGGCCGGGCAGAAGGCCTGGCAGAAGGGCTGGCAGAAGGTCGTGCAGAAGGCAGAGAAGAAGGCAGGACTGAGGCCATTTGCGACATCGCGAGGAATATGAAAGCGCAGGGCCTCCCCTTGGAACTGATTGCACGGACTACCGGTCTATCTCCGGAAGAGATTGACAAGTTTTGACTACAGCACCGGCGTCATGTACACCGGCAGATACAGCAGCCCGCTCTCGCCTTTCTGCAGGTCCTTGGTGTAGAGTACATAGCTGTTCTGTATCCGGGCCTGGTATTTCTTCCTGAAGGCATCGAGGGAGGCGTGGGTCATGTAGCCTGAGGACTTTACTTCGACAGGGCATATCTTGCTGCCTCTCGTCAGCATGAAGTCTATTTCATAGAAGTGCTTGTCGTCTTTCTCGAAAGTATAGTAGAACAGCTGATTGCCTGCCGCGGTGAGCATCTGCGCCACAAGGTTTTCGTACAGGTACCCTAGATTGGCCTCCAGCTTGTCGGACAGCAGCTTCTGATAGATGATGTTCTCCGCAAAGCCTTTGTCCCAAAAAGCCATCGTGACGAACAGGCCGGTGTCCGCGGCGAACAGTCTATATCTGGAGGTGTCTTTTGTCAGCGACAGGCCCACGTTAGGGTCATCGGAATGGTAAGATACCAGAACAGCCTTGCTGTCTTCGAGACTGACGAGCATTTCCTCTTCTTTGTCGTTGTCCACACTGCCTACGACTGCGCTCATGTAGTACCGGGAGGTTTTCCTGCTCAGCTGGGCGGGAATGGACATGAACAGTCTGCTCAGCTTGCCTGTAGCGTCTATTTTGAGGAAGTCCTCGGAATATAGCTGGATTATGCGTCTCTTTACGGCGTCCACCTTGGCGAGATTGTTTGTCTCCAGATATTCATTGACGGCCTGCGGCATACCTCCCACCAGCATGTACAGCCGCAGGTCTCTCTGCTTTGACCTGTGTGCCGCGCCCAACGGCATCCGCTTCTCAAAGAAGGTTCTGATAAGAGGGACGGACACTGTATCGCCCATGGCCCACCTGAATTCCTCGAAGTCCATAGGGTACATGTCCATGCGTTCCTCCTCGCTCGGGATGGTGATGTTTTTTGTATTTTTCCTGATACTGATGAGGGAGCCGGTCTCGATGTAGTCATACCTGCCGTCCTTAACGAGGTATTTGATCGCCTCGCGGGCCTTGGGACATTTCTGCACCTCATCGAAGATGATGACAGACCTGCGTCTTTCCAGGACGACACGGTATATGGTCTGCAGCTGCAGGAAAATGAAATCCAGGTCCATAAGGTCCTCAAACAGAGCCTTGACAGTCACGGAGGCCCTGTTGAAGTCAATCAGCAGGTATGAGGAGTATTCATTTTTTGCGAATTCCTCCACGATTGTCGACTTGCCGATACGTCTGGCTCCTTGTATCAGAGCGGCGCTTGTTCCGCCTGACTCCTGTTTCCACTGAAGAAGCCTGTCGTATATTTTCCTTTTAAATATCCTATTTGTCATAAATACAGATGTCTGCCTATGCAAAAATAGACAAATTCTCCGTTTCCCCAAAATCTTAAAGCAGAAAATACTCTATTTCCCCGAAATTCTAAATGGCAAAATACCCTGTTTCCCCGAAATTTTGGCGGGTCAGCGGGTGACGGTGCGGATTTTTTACTCTGCCGGTACGGGTGAAATCGGATTTATACTTAAATTTGCAGAAAAAGGAGGAAGATATGGTTTATTATGGAGATGAAGTAATCCGCGCGAGCTGCTCGGAGAGAAGGTCGGGCAGAAGGCAGGACTGAGGCCATTTGCGACATCGCGAGGAATATGAAAGCGCAGGGCCTCCCCTTGGAACTGATTGCACGGACTACCGGTCTATCTCCGGGAGAGGTGGACAAGCTTTGACTAGATTTTCATCATCAGTATTATCTGGTTCGACTCGTATGGCAGTTTTGCCAACGCCTGTCTGTTGGACTCTATCGTCGGGTCATCGGATGCCGGAGAGCCCTCAATCTTCTCTATGATATCGAACGGCTCTACCAGATATACGGCGTATTTCCCGTCAGTATAACGCAGATAGTATGGGGAGAAAAAGCTGTCGCTGCCGATGCCCCAGACCATGTCATCCTCCAGCATACTGTAAGAGACACTTGTCCCCTTCTCCAGATCCATGACTGCTGCATATCTGCTGTCCTTCCCATAGTTATAAACAGACATGGTTCTGTCTCCTATCATGAACAGGTCCACATGGCCCCATATCCTGCCGCTTTTCTGACAAGCCTCTACAAACTCCATTAGGTCCTGTGGCCACGGACGTTTCTTCATTTCCGAAGTGAAATTGTAACCGTTGTCTGCAAAACGTACATACTGCACCAAGGTGTCTCCGGTAAATTCGTAGATTCCGTCAGAGAATGCAGAATAGAAGAAACGGCGACCGCCGTATTCAAACAGATTGTTGGCCTGCGAGAAGCTTGCCACTTCCGCAAAGTCCTTGTCCAGGGGCAGCCAGCGGCCTTCAACCTCGCCGGTGGAGGGATTGTAGAGATACACCTCATACTCAGGTCCGTCGATGTACGAAAGGTCCTTGTAGAACAGGTAGCGGCCGTCGCCTGCCGGCAGCAGGTCCTTGGCATACCTTATCTCGCTTTCACCGATTGAAAAAGAGTTTTTCAACCGGCCGGTCTGTATGTCGAAAGAATATATGTCCATACCGAAATTGCCCAGCACGTCCACTGTCCCTGCGGACATATCGCACGCCATGGCCATAATATCCGTCATCTCCCCGGGCCCGCGTCCTCTCGTCAGGAAAGACCTGCGGTAGTCCCCTTCCAGGCCGTAGATGCTTACCAGACCCGAATCGGTCTCTCCCAGAACCACGAGAATGCTGTCCGCAACAGCCACATCGATTATTCCGGATATAAGCATGCCGTCAGGGACCACAGTCCTGTATCCTTCATACAGGGTGCTCATCCTGATTATGCCTTCAGCCGGTTTCAGTGGTATTTCTAAAGTAGAGCCCTCTTCTGAATGATGGCAGGATACAGCAACTGCAGCCACCAGAATAACCGAAATAAAATTGCGCAATCTCATAAGTTTCGTTTTTTAGTAGATTCGTAAAACTATTATCGCTTTATTCTAGAAGACGTTCATATCTAAGAAATGTGACAATTTGCGGCAGCTTAATTTTGATCGATTGTAGCTTAGAGAGGATATCGGTACAGGACATCTGTTCCGTCATGTTCCCGCCCGAAGACGTAGAGTGACTTGCCGTCCCCGCTCAGGGACATGCTGGTGACAGAATGACCGATGGAGTATGACTCAATAAAGTTGCCGTTCCAGTCGAACTTGAGGATGTAGGTGTCGAAGTCATCATAGTTCCGGTCTGCCGTGGCCAGTTCTCCTATGTAGGTAAGATACACGTGGTGGCGGTTACAGCATGAAGCAGACTTGTATGCGTAGGGTATACCGTTGGAGTACATGACCATATTGCCTATGAGTGACAGCTCCGGCCTGTTGGGCAGTTCCGGTCCGGTAACGGTTCTCAGAAGATTGAGATCTGTGTCGTATACCTCTATAAGAGGTTCTGCTGCAGAATAATAGATGATTCTGTCGTTGTCGTATGATATTATGAAATTTCCATTTGTGACATTGAACGTCTCATATTGATAGCTGTTTGTCTCCTTATAGTTGAAAGAGCTGTCCGTGAGAATAAATCTGTTCCCGTCGTTGTGGATGCCGGACTGCTTGTCGTTGAAGCAGTAAGGATTGACAGCCAGCAGCTTTCCCCCAAATGGCCTGATGCGGGTGGACACGACCGAATAGCCTTGGAATTCCGGCTTAAAATCTTCGCCTGTGGTGATTTTGCCTATGGGCAGGAGCACGATGCGGTCTCTCATGAAATCCTCGAGCATCAGAGTGTCGTTGAACATGTCAGATCTTCCCATCAGGATTTCCTCCGGTCCGTTTCCTTTTGTGAAGCGGTCCCATATAAGGGCTCCGCTGTTGAGATTGTATATTTCCACCAATTTCCTTTCGTCCTGCTCAGAGTTGTGTACGACTGCTATGGAGTCGTTTACGACGTAGAGATTTACTGTTGTTATCGGAAAGTCGAAGTTCATGGACTCGGCTGTCAGAGGTTTTGCGGAATCCAGGATGGACCGGTCGAGCACGATGTCCCCTGTGTTGTCTCTGCAGGACGGCAGAAATAACAGGGAGGCGGCAGTAAGCAGCAGTGATGCGAAGATTGATTTTTTCATGTCTGTAGGATGTTTGTTGTTTCCGGTACAAATCTAATATGCCGTGCCGCTGTGAACAAGGATAAAAAATTCACATCAAGTGAGGCGGTGTAGAAGGTGTAAATGGTTGAAACACAGTAAATATGATGGGCTATGAGGCATGCCGCTGTGAGTCACACAAATTTGTACAGTCTTGAAATACAGTTGCTTGACGGAGCAGGTGTGAAAATTTATTTGTCCTCTTCCGGCAGTTTCCGATAGGAGGACAGGCGTGCGTTGAGGTATTTGGTGAGGCTGGTGTCGAGGTTCATTTTTCGGGCCAGTCGGTATTTTTTTGTGCTGAGGTTGGTCTCGCTTATGTTGAGGATGGAGCAGACGATGCTGCTGGGATAGTCTATGCAGGTGAGCGTTATCAGATGGAAGTCCTCCTTTTTAAGTTTGGGGAATTCTGCCCGCAGTTCGTCAAGGAATCCCGGGTACACTGAGTTCAGGAGGGATTCGGCGTTGCCGTATGAATTGGTCTTAGTGAGATAGTCCCGGGCGACTGTGACGGACTTGTCCATGAAATGCTGCGGATTGCTCTGGTGTATGTCGTACAGGTCTGCCAGCTTATGCATAGTCTCGTATGTCATGTTCTGGAATCTCATGAGGTCCGTTGTTTCGTGGTGTTTCTCCGGTTCCGATTTGATTGTGGGTATCGCTCCGGCCTGGTCAGTGATATGCTGCCTTTGTTGTTTCAGTGTCTTTTTGTGGCGGTAGGCGAGACTTATCAACGCTGAGGCGGCGCATATCGAGAATATAATCAGAATCAATCTTCGGTCGTTTCCGGCCAGCAGTTCGTAGAACTTGTTCTTCCGGACTCCTACCGTCACCGAGATGTCCGAAGACTGAAAATCTCCGGAGGATTCCAAATTCAGCGTATAGGTTCCTGTGCCGTCGGTGCTTCCGAGAGTGTCCATGGCGGGATGGGGCAAGGATATTACCAGCGTGTCAGTTGCAGGGGTCGTTAAGGTCCGGTACCAGTCGGGTACGGACAGGATGTCACGGACAATGACGCGGGTGGAGGGGCGGACGATGAACTCGGCGGGGCCGATGGCCGAGGGAGAGCTGCTGTGCCAGTCGTAGGTGTAGCCGAGGCGGGTCCAGGGGTAAGGGGTGTCGGAGTGGTAGGCGGTCCGGCAGTAATCCTCGAACCAGGCGCGGTAGCGGGGATCCACGTCGTCGCGGAAGTCGAGGAGGACTTCGCTGTCATGGATTTCCGGGTCGGGGGTAGGGCGGAAGAGGCTGTCCTTCTCGGCCCAGAAGAGCACAATGCGGTTGCCGCAGTAGTCGGGCGGCAGGCCGAGCATCTGGACGACGCGCATCACTATGCCGGCGCTGTCGGTCTGGCGGGCGTCTGCTTTCAGGCGTGCGGTCAGGTCGTAGGGCAGGGAGACCCAGGGCAGGCGGTCGTCCAGCAGGAACATATCGGCCTGTCCGTCTTCCCAGTACCGGCTTTCCTCCTCTGTCATCACCGAGCCGACCAGCACGAATGTCCGGCCGTCCTGTTCCAGCCACTCTATCTGCGGGTTCTCTGCCGGCGATACGATAGTGGCTAAGTCCGGATCCATCTTCTCTGCCACAGCCACTTTCGCGTCCTCGACCGCAGCCATGTAGTCCTTCCACAGCCGTCCGGTATCCTCATACCAAGGCAGGGGCTGTCTGCCGCAGGAGGTGAGGGCAAGGGCAATGACCGCGGCGGCGGATATCGTGCAGAGAAGGTGGTGGTGTTTCATTTATTTATCGGAAAAATTCCGGACGCGGAGGGCAGTGTTGCGCCTCAGGTGGTCCTGGTATAGGGTGAGTTCCTGCAGGTGGTAGTTGCCCTTGGAGAACATTGGGGCGAGCGAGGGCAGCCAGTACTGCTCCGGGTCGAGGCCGTCCACTATCAGCAGGTGGTAGTCCGTGTCGACGGTGACGGTCACCGAGTCGTTGAGCTCGGCGGGGGTGGCACCGGTGGTCCAGTTCACCGGATTGATGCAGATGTCGGAGGGAGAGAGGACCGCGCAGGCCGCTTCGGGGGTGGCTACGGAGTTGTAGCAGATGATGGTGCCGGTGCCGGTCGAGTCGACGGCGGGGCGCAGCTGGGGGTATTGCGCCAGTTCCTCGTCAGAGACGCGGTAGCCGATGGCGTAGGCGGCGACCATCCGTTCAAAGGCCGGGGTGGGGAGGTGCTTGACTAGCTCCACCACTGCCTTGCCGCCCTGGCTGAACCCTGCGAGGACGAAGGGCCGGCCCTCATTGTAATTGTCTAAATAATAGTCAAATGCCGCGCTGACGTCCTCCATCGACAGGGGGAAGAGTTCCTCTACCGCCGCCTCTCCGTCCATCCAGACGTTGAGGGAGATCTGCCGGTAGTAGGGGCAGTAGAACCCGTATTGTCCCTGAGCGAAAATGTCCTCGGCGAGCTCCACCGAGGGGAGGAATGCCTCGATATGGTCCGTGCGGGTGTAGTCGGAGTAGCGGCAGGTCTGCCCGTCCGCGGCGGTCCAGTCCCAGATGCAGGTGGGGAGGATGTAGAAAATGTCCGCTGCGGGGGCATTGTCCCCTGAGGGTTGCGAGATGTACCATGCGGCGGCGTCCGACCAGTCGGGGACGGCAGGTATGAAAGTATCGGTCCCGCCGCTGTTGCCGCGGCAGGACGATACTGTGAGTGAGGAGGCAGCGGCCAGTACCAGGAGGACGGCCGCTGCTGCCATGGATTTACTTGAAGAGTACATCGGGACCCTGGATAAACTGGATGTCCTTGGGAATGCCTGCGGCGTTGATGCGGTCGAGGTCGGCCTGGAGGGCGGGGGTGATGCCGCCGTTCTTGGCGCGGAACTCGGTGGCGAAAGCTACGTCACCATTGCCCTGAGTGGTCAGGATGAGGTCGGCCCAGGCGTTGACAGCGGCCTTGGACTTCTCGAAGTCGATCTGATAGAGGCCCTCGGCGTTGCGGGAGAAGGCGCCCTGCTGCTCCATGAAGTTGAAGCACATCATATTGGCCTTGCCGTGGGAGGAGGCGGCTCCGAAACGTACCGAGCGGAGGATGCCGGCGATGTAGGTGGTGATGGCGTCCTCGACGGAGATGTTGGTGATCTCGCCCATCTCGATCAGGCGGCATACCATGAAGAGTCCGAGGATGTCGGCCTTGGCCTCTTCCCAGGAGGTCTTCTCGGTGCCCATCGCTGCGTCCACGCTGCCCTTGCCGTTGATGGTCTCCTTGATGCCGAGACCGTGGGCCACCTCGTGGAAGGTTACGTTCCAGAAGAATGCGTCGAATTTCAGGTGCTGGTGGTCTTCGGGAGCGAGGATGAGCTCACCGATGGGGAGGAGGATCTTGTCGAACTTGGCCTGCATCGAGTTGCGCAGCTGGAGGCGGCGGGTGCCCTTCATGGCGTGTACGCGCTCGTCGTTGGGCAGGTTGATGGCGATGGTCTTGCTGCCGGCGTTGCAGTCTCCGGCGTAGTAGACCACGTCATAGACGTTGAGGTCTGAGGAGGTGCCGGGTACGAAAGTCTTGTACTCGGGCTTGCAGGGCAGCTCCTTCTGCAGGGCGGGGAGCATGGCCACGAACTTGGCCAGGTCCTTGCTGCGCTCGGTGTCCTTGAGGAGGATGAATGCCTCGTAGGAGGTCTTGGTCTCCTGGAACTTGTCGTCGTAGCTCTCGATGGGGCCGACCACGAAATCTATCCGGCTGTCCTTCATGTCCATCCAGGCCAGATCGCTGGCTAAGTAGTCGTCGGTCCTGAAGGCCTTGATGCGCTCGAGGAGGTAGTTCTTCAGGCCGGGGTCCTCGGCTATGTCGGCCGCCTGCTGCATGAGCTCACACATGCGGTTCACCTGCTCGGCGTACTCCTCATGGTACCAGACGGTCTTCAGCTTTCCGTTCTCATCGCGGCGCAGGACTGTGTACCAGGACGACTTGTTGGGGTCGTCGAAGGCGTTGAACTCCTCGAGGGTGATGTCGACAGGATAATAGGTGCATACGTCGGGCTTGGCACCGTAGCCCTCGATGAAAGGCTTGTTGTCATCGAGACGGTCCCAGGGGCCGTAGTTGATGTAGGCAAACTGCTTCGCGTAAGGGTCTTCGAGCCGGTCCATCAGGCTCTTGTCCCCGAATGTCTGCTGCCAGAACAGCTCGTCGGCGATCTGTCCTATCTGGAAGAACAGCTCTACTATCTGCCTCTCGCTGTCGCTCAGCTGAGCTGCCAGAGGCGAGGACAGCTCGAACGGTGCGTATTCCTCAACTTTCTGTTTCATGGGTGATTCTGTCTGATTCTGATTGCCGCAGGACGATATGCCTACGGTTGCCGCCGCCCCGATCAGGGCCGCGCAGATGGATTTGGCTGTGGTGCTTGATTTCATTTACAGTAGTGTTTATTCATTTTTGCAAATATATGGATTTCGAAGCAAATGAAAAATTTTTGAGATTCTTTCCATTATTTTACAAATTGGAAAGAATATGCTCAAAGGAATCGCTTTTGATATATGCCCTTTTTACCTTGTTCACGGCAATTTCTTTCAATAATCCGAGCCGTACAAGCTTGATGATGTCAGATTTTGCAGTTGTGGGAGTTATTCTGAACTTGACCTGGACATCTTTTAC
>DHKFR23501__coassemble_1250_pt1 | contig 12070 bp, 10 predicted proteins | sample DHKFR23501__metabat2_low_PE_038 | metagenome-assembled genome bin DHKFR23501
TTCCAATTAACCTACTGATTTACAACTAATTATAAATAAATTTAAACAGATTCAAAGAACGGAATGCCGTTTGTGGTTTCTGCAGGCGGAGATACTGCCCTCAAGGACATGACGCTCATAGTCATGGACTGGGACGGCAATTTCAAGGGCAGCTGGCGGATTCACGGAGTCAACGTGATGACTCAGATCAGCAGTACCGGTACAGAGGGCGAGGTCTACGCCTGCGTTACGGACAGGGGAGACCTTCCGCTGACAGTCCTGCGTTACAAGCTCTTCTGACAGAATGAAAGGGGGAAGATAGAAATCTGTGGCATCGGGTTCCTGAATTTTGGGATTTAAGGCAAACTTTTTGTATCTTTGTCTGATGTACTGAAATTTTAAACACTATGGCAGAAAACAGCACTTTTTCCAAGACAAAGATTGAGGTCGGCGGAGGTTCCATCATGCTCGGGCTGATAGTCCTCGGATGGTTCATCTACGCCGGCATCGGACGGTTTGCGGACAGGGACCGCAGCGTGGTGGTCAAGGGCCTCTCGGAGAGGGAGGTGGTGGCGGACCAGGTCATCTGGCCGTTGGCCTACAGACTGGCGGGCAACGACCTGCGCTCGCTGTACAACGAGATAGAGCGTTCCAACACCGTCATCGTGGACTTTCTCACATCCAACGGCATCCCCCAGGACGAGATAACCGTCTCCCCCGCTTCGGTGACCGACCTGCAGGCCGAGAGATACGGCTACAACAACGAGGACCCCAACCGTTACAAGGCCGTGTCGGTGGTGACCGTGGCCTCCGACAAGATAGACCTGGTGCGCAGCCTGATGAGCAGGCAGGGTGATCTGCTCAAGAAAGGCGTGGTGATAGCCGGTGACGACTACCAGTTCCAGACCGTATTCTCCTTCAACGGACTCAATGACATAAAGCCGGAAATGGTCGCCGAGGCCACTCAGAACGCAAGGGCCACAGCCCAGAAGTTTGCCGAGGACTCCGAAAGCAGGATCGGCAAGATCCGCTCGGCCTCCCAGGGTCAGTTCTCGATTTCGGACCGGGATCAGAACACTCCCCATATCAAAGTAGTGAGGGTCGTTACCACTATCGAGTATTCTCTCAAGGATTAACCAACTGAAACAGTTAGGAAAGATGTCAGCAGTTGCAGTATCAGACTACAGCGAGGCTGCGGCCAGGCTTGACCGCGGCGCTTTTGTCCGGCTTACGGTAATGAAAGAGGATATGCGTCCTTTTTTCCGTCCGGGCCAGGACAGCGTCCTGCTTGCTCCCGTAAGGCTCAACAGGGCTCACCGTTATTCGGAGGAAGAGCTGCGGGCTTTCGAGTCGCACAGTGACGTGCCGGGCCGCAAGTGGCGCAATGTCACGGCGGCACAGGACCGTATCACCGTCCGGCGCCGGGATGTGGTGCTCGTCCGTACCGGAGAGGACCGTTCCCTCCGTCTGCTGAGGGCGGTCCATGTATGGGGCACCCTGCTCCTGCTGCGGTGCGACTGCGGCAGCTCTCCCTATATCAGCGCGACGGTCTCCGATGTGGTCGGAGTAGTGGTTGAGGGGACAATAAGGGGCGGCACTCCGTTCCGTTCCACCCAGCGCAAATGGCGGTATGCCTCCAAACTCTGGACAGCATCCTACCGCACCCGTTCCTGGGCCGGGAAGGTCCGCCGCAATCCTAAGGGCTCCCTTTCCTGCGTAGCCTCGGCGGTAGCATTGTCCCTGATTATCATCTCCTGCACCGGAAGGGGAGGAGCCGATATTATCGGCATAGAGAACGGACAGTTCATCAAGAACGGCAGTCCGTATTATTTCGTAGGGACCAATTTCTGGTACGGTCCTATCCTTGCCTCGGAGGGCAGCGGAGGCGACCGGGAGCGGCTGACCCGTGAGCTGGACAGTCTCTGCTCGATGGGAGTGCGCAACCTGCGCGTGCTTGTGGGCTCCGACGGTCCGAGGGGAGTGTACACCAAGGTGGAGCCTACGCTCCAGTATGCCCCGGGGAAATACAACGACACCCTGCTCCGCGGCCTCGACTATTTTCTCGTGGAGCTCGGCAAGCGCAATATGGAGGCAGTGCTCTATCTGAACAATGCCTGGGAGTGGAGCGGCGGTTACTCGCAGTATCTCCAGTGGACAGGTCACGGGGACATTCCCCTGCCGCGTGTGGCCGGCTACAATACATACGTGGACTATGTGGCTGATTTCATCCGCTCGGACTCAGCGAAGACTCTCTTCCGCCGCTACGTGATGGATATCATCTCCCGCACCAACACCGTTACCGGCAAGGCCTACCGCGACGACCCGGCCATCTTCTCGTGGCAGATATGCAACGAGCCCCGGCCATTTGCCGCTGACAACAAGGAGGCTTTCCGCGACTGGCTCACATCCACCGCAGAACTGATCAAGTCCATAGACCCCAACCACATGGTCTCCGTCGGCAGCGAGGGCAAGTACGGCTGCGAGGTGGATCTGGGCCTCTGGGAGGAGATAGGCCGCTCGCCCTATATCGACTATCTGAACATCCATATCTGGCCCTTCAACTGGGGCTGGACTACCAGGGAGGACATGGCCTCGGGCAACGTGACGCCCGCCGTGGAACTCTCCCGCGAATATCTGCAGGAGCATCTGGAAATAGCCCGCCGCATGGGCAAGCCCCTGGTGGTCGAGGAGTTCGGCTTCCCTAGGGACAGCGTGGGATTCTCCCGCAGCACATCGGTGAGCATGCGCGACGTGTACTATGATGCCATGCTCTCGGAGATAGTGGACGAGGCTGCCGGAGGAGGACTCCTGGCCGGATTCAATTTCTGGGGATGGGGAGGTCTCGCCGAGCCTTCCGAGGACCACCTGATGTGGCAGCCCGGGGACGACTATACCGGAGATCCCGCCCAGGAGGAGCAGGGGCTGTATTCGGTATTCGCCTCCGATACCTCGACAGTGAGAATTGTCCGCCAGTATGCCCGTTCCGTGGAAAATATCGAATGAGTGTAAAATAAGCAAAACCTAATACCTATGAGAAAAATTATCCTTATCCTGCTGACACTGGTATCGGTCATTCCTCTGGGAGCGGCCGGGACTGCTGATTCGGCGGATGCGGCAGTTCCTGAGCGGAAGAAGGGCGGATGGTCCCTGACAGATACGCTTCTTGAAGGGGTGGTTGCCGCCGATTTTCTCGCCCACCACGATATGTCCTTTCAGATGAGAGGCTCCTTCCGCACCGAGATGCCGCGGGGAGGGGAAACCTCAGCGCGGTTCCGCATGGACAATTTCCGGTGGAACCTCGAGGGAACATTCGGCCGCAACCGGGAGTTCTACTACCATTTCCGCCAGAGCTTCAATGCCAATTTCCGTTCCAATACCTTTGACAACCTTCTGGAATCCATTGATTACGCCTACATGACGTGGACGCCGCGGCAGCATTTTTCCCTGACCTTCGGCAAGCAGGTCTTCGCCCTCGGAGGGCAGGAGTTCTGGGCTGCACCGGTCTATGTCGTGCAGTTCAGCGACATAGGCGGCAGTCTGCCCTGCTATCAGATGGGAGTCGTGGGCACCTGGCACATCACTCCGACACAGGACCTGGCCCTGCAGGTGTCCAATATCAGGGGCTTCTGGGACGATGAGTTCTATCACGGAGGACTGCCGGACGGGGTTGAGAGTTCCCGCGCACCTTTTTTATATACCCTGAACTGGAACGGCAGTTTCCTGGACGATGCGCTGGAATTCCGCTGGTCGGCCTCCTACGGTACACAGGCGGTGGACCGGGATGTCTGGATCTTTGCTATGGGACAGTCCTACCGCAGGGAAAAATGGGGAGTGTACCTGGACCTGATCTATTCCCGGCAGGGGCTGGATATCAACGGAGTGCTCAGTTCTTCCGCTCCTACCGGTCCGGACGGGGACTACCGTACCCTTGAGGACGTGAACTACATGTCCGCCATCGCCTATCTGCACCTGTTCCTGAGCCCTTCTTTCTCAATGTACTTCAAGGGTTCGAGAGAGTACGGCGGGTTTTACCGTCCTTACGGGGATGTGCCGGCAGGGATGCTCCGCGCCAGCTGGAACGGGCAGGCGTGCCTGGAGTATATGCCTACCAGGAGCCGGGATTTCCGCTTCTTCCTGCACTACAATTTTTACGATGCCCGTCCTAAGGGCGGCGGACAGCTGCTGGAAGTCGCTTCCAGACAGGAGCACAGGGTGACGCTTGGAATTATCTATATCATGAATATATTCTGAAAGTTTTAAAAATTGCGTATATTTGCCCGATGTATGAAAACTAACTTAATATTCACTTATAAAACTAATTAACTGTTATGTTCAAGAACCATCCCAAAGGCCTGCTGGCCGCAGCCCTGAGCAACATGGGTGAGAGATTCGGCTACTACATCATGAATGCCGTGCTGCTGCTCTTCCTGTGTTCGAAATTCGGACTTAGCGACGAGACCAGCGGTGTAATCTATGCTGTATTCTATGCGCTGATATATGTGCTGAGCCTTATCGGCGGTTATATCGCGGACAAGACCCAGAATTACAAGGCTACCATCATGTCCGGTCTGGTGACGATGGCTGCAGGATACGCTCTCCTGTCCATCCCTATTCTCGCCACACCTGAGAATACCGGCTGGCTGCTGCCTTTCACCTGCGGCGCCCTGCTGCTGATTGCATTCGGTAACGGCCTTTTCAAAGGAAACCTCCAGGCCATCGTAGGTCAGATGTATGACGATCCCAAGTATTCTGACAAGAGGGATTCCGGTTTCCAGATTTTCTACGTGTTCATCAACATCGGAGGTCTCGTGGCTCCCTTCATCGCCCCCCTGCTCAGAAGCTGGTGGCTGGGTGTCAACAACATGACCTACAACGCAGGTCTGCCTGAGCTCTGCCATGACTACATCAATGCAGGCGGCAGCCTCGATCCCGAGCAGCTCACCAAGTTCCAGGATCTCGCAGCCAGCGTGATGCAGAACGGTGCTCCCGTCGGTGACCTGATGACATTCTCCCAGACCTATCTCGACGTATTCAATACAGGCGTGCACTACTCGTTCTTCGCATCGGTTGCCGCCATGCTGATATCCCTGCTCATCTTCGTGTTCACCAAGAAGAACATGCCCAACCCCGCCAAGAAGGAGGCCAAGGTCGTGGAGCAGTACACTCAGGAAGAGAAGCTGGCTATGGCCAAGGAGATCAAGCAGAGGCTCTACGCTCTGTTCGCAGTGCTCGGCATCGCCATCTTCTTCTGGTTCTCGTTCCATCAGAACGGTCAGTCCCTCTCAGTGTTTGCCCGTGACTTCGTGACCACCGAGTCCATCGCTCCCGAGATCTGGCAGGCTGTGAACCCGTTCTTCGTGATCACCCTCACTCCTATCGTGATGTGGGTATTCTCCGCTCTCAGAAAGAGAAGAGGCAAGGATATCTCCACCCCGAGGAAGATCGCCATCGGTATGCTCATCGCAGGTATCGCTTATCTGTTCCTTACCATATTCGCCGCTATCATGGGCTATCCTTCGGGCGAGGAGTTCAGAAGCTGGGACGTAGCCGCTCAGAATGCCGTGAAAGCCGGACCGTGGGTGCTGATCGTCACATACTTCTTCCTCACCGTAGCTGAGCTCTTCATCTCGCCCCTCGGACTGTCGTTCGTGTCCAAGGTCGCTCCCAAGAACCTGCAGGGTATCTGCCAGGGCCTCTGGCTCGGAGCTACAGCGGTCGGCAACCTCCTCATCTGGATCGGCCCTCTGATGTACAACAGCTTCAGCCACCAGTGGATGTGCTGGCTGGTGTTCATGGTCATCTGCCTCATCTCCATGGGAGTGATGCTCGGCATGGTGAAATGGCTCGAGAGAATCACTATGGGTAAAGAATAATTTTACTGATTAAAATATGTTCAAAGGTCAACCCAAAGGCCTGTACGCGCTCGCCCTTGCCAACACGGGCGAGCGCTTCGGCTATTACACGATGCTTGCGATCTTCACCCTGTTCCTGCAGGCGAAGTTCGGTTTTTCGGAGGCAGTGACCTCCAACATCTACGCGGGCTTTCTGGCGGCGGTATATTTCATGCCGTTCATCGGAGGCATACTCGCCGACAAGTTCGGCTACGGCAAGATGGTTGTTGCCGGTATCATCGTCATGTTCGCGGGCTATTTCTGCCTGGCGATTCCGACCGGAGGAGACATAGTGGGCAAGATAGCCATGTTCGGCTCCCTGCTGCTCATCGCGGTTGGTACCGGTCTGTTCAAGGGCAACCTGCAGGTGATGGTCGGCAACCTCTACGACGACCCCAAGTACTCGTCGAAGAGGGACGCGGCTTTCTCGCTGTTCTACATGGCCATCAACATCGGCTCGCTCTTCGCTCCCACGGCGGCTACCAAGATCACTGAGTTCTGCCTTGCCCGCGAGGGCCTGACCTACAACGGAGAGATTCCCGCTCTGGCCAACCAGTATCTGGCCGGCGCTTCCGCGATGGCTCCCGATGCCCTCACTCGTTTCCAGACTTTGGCTGCCGCTCAGGGTGCAACCGGTGATCTTACCGAGTTCTCCCGCCATTACATCGATGTGCTCGCCGGAGCCTATCACTGGGGCTTCGCCGTGGCCTGCGTGTCGCTGGTACTCTCTATCCTGATCTACTTCGGCTTCCGCAAGAGCTTCAAGCATGCCGACGTGACCCAGCGCGAGCTCGAGGCCAAGAGTACCCAGCCCGTCGTCGAGCTCACCAAGGAGCAGACCAAGTCCCGCATCACCGCCCTGCTGCTCGTGTTCGCAGTGGTCATCTTCTTCTGGATGGCCTTCCAGCAGAACGGTCTTACCCTGACCTTCTTCGCCCGTGACTACACGGCTACCGAGATGACCGGCCTGTCGAGGATTCTGGCCAATGTGCTGAACCTCGTGCTGATCATCATCGCTGTGTACGGAGCCTTCGCCATCTTCCAGTCCGAGAAGAAACGCAGCAAGCTCATTGCCGGCCTGGTGACTCTAGCCTCCATCGTGGCCCTGATCTTCAGCTACCGCTCCCTCGGTGACGAGCCCGTAACCCTGCTGCCCCAGATATTCCAGCAGTTCAATCCCTTCTTCGTAGTGGCCCTGACCCCTGTATCCATGGCCGTATTCGGAGCCCTCGCCGCCAAGGGCAAGGAGCCTTCCGCACCCCGCAAGATCGGCATCGGTATGTTCATCGCCGCCCTCGGCTTCCTGATCATGGTCTTCGGCTCCCTCGGCCTGCCTACCCCGGATGCCCTGAAGGAAGGCGCGACATTCCAGCGTGTTACTCCCAACGTGCTGATATCCACCTATCTCGTGCTGACATTCGCCGAGCTCTTCCTCTCCCCGATGGGTATCTCCTTCGTATCGAAGGTGGCTCCTCCCAAGTACAAGGGCATGATGATGGGTCTCTGGTTCGTGGCCACCGCCATCGGCAACTACATGGTGTCCATCATCGGTATGCTCTGGGGCGGTCTGCCTCTCTGGGTACTGTGGTTCATCCTCATCGCCCTCTGCGTCATCTCCGCCGTCTTCATTTTCTCCATCATGAAGAAGCTGGAGAACGCCACCAAGGACTAACCGCGCACAACTGCATCGCATACAGGTCCCCGCAGGAAATTTTCTCCCTGCGGGGATTTTTATTGGAGTAATGTAGAGAAACCGTATATTTGTAGGTAAATGGAAAAACCGTATATGAGGATTATGTTCAGGATATTGTCGGCGGCGGTGCTGGCGGCCGGAGTTCTGTGTGCCGGAGGGTGTGCGCAGAAGGGACCGATAGAGGGGGAGTATATCGATATGACGGACTATGACGTGCCGGTGACGGAGGCCGTGGAGGTGCCGCACGGGATGGACGGGACGCTGGCTTTCGGGGCTACGGATGTGCTGATGGTGGATTCGGTGCTGCTGATAGTCCGGCAGTTCAGCGATCATTTCATTCATCTGGTGGATCTCCGTTTGGGTGAGACCGTCGCTAAGGTTCAGCATGTCGGACGCGGTCCCGGAGAGGCGGTCAATACGTTCTGTGCCGGTGTCTCTGAGGACGGGGAATATTTCTGGGCCCATGACATGCAGCTGGGCCGCATCAATGTGTACCGCATGAGCGATGTGCTTTCGGGCAACGGTCTGCCTTCGCGCAGCGTGACTTTCGAGGACCGTTTCAGTCAGGGCCACGTGAAGGATGTAGTCATGGCTGAAGGCAGGATATACACGGCACCGGAAGGCATAACTGATGATGTAAGCCGATTTGTGGTGTATGACAGTACGTTCAACAATCCGCAGGGCATGGGTGAGTGGCCTGCTCTGGAGGGCACTGCCAGTCTGCCCGCTCCGGCCTATTCGTCTGTATTTGAAGGTTCCCTGGCATATATCCCGGAAGCGGGCCGCCTGGCCGTCGCTCATCATTACGAGCCGTTGGTCAGCATCTACTCCATGGACGGCACCCTGCTTTCCAACACCTGGGGACCGGATGAGTATATGCAGGATTTCAGCGTCAATGAGAACAATGCGTCGCAGTACGGGGATGTCGTTGTGTACGGTTCTATGGTAGGCTGGGAAGAGGATGTCAGGTCTCTTTATTCGACTCTGAGGAGCCATGAAGGACGGTTGTATGCACTTTTTACAGGAGAGAGAATGTCTGCTGTGCCGGAAGATGCAGCTGTGGAAGAGCCTGCTGCGGGCAGCCGTATCATGGTACTGGACAGTGACGGAGTACCGCTGGAGGAAATCCGGATAGACCGGGTGCTCATGAGATTTGATATTGAGCCTGAGACCCGGGATATCTGGGGATTTGACGGAGACTATAATTTATACCATTACAAATATTGACAGATATGAAGAACACCTTCAGAATTATTATCATGACGGCGGTACTGGCATTGTCCGCGGCGGCTGCCGATGCGCAGATTCTCCTTGGCGGAGGCGGACTTGAGCCTCTGGACAGGGAGACGGTGATTACCGACCTCTCATCCCCGTCCGGCAGCGGCAACCTGTTTGTGAGCATCAGTGTGGACTATCCCGACGGCTCCGACTCGACATACTACTACGTCACCTCTTCCCAGGAAGCTGCCTGTGAGGCTGCGGGCATCGAGCTTTCCGAACTGACGAATATGATGCAGTATACCGACGAGGGCTATATCCGCAGCTATCTGGAGCATTTCCTCGGACGTTTTCCCAAGATAGACTTGTGGATAAGCCTGTCCGCCGCAAAAGAGTGATTCCGTTGTCAATAATATAAAACGCACGCAGATGAAAAGAACATTTATTTTGGCCCTGAGCCTTATGCTGATGTCCGTGATGACCGTGATGGCCCTCGGGCAAAGCCTTGAACCGTTTTTCTCCTCGAAGCCGGGCCGTGTGCTCGTCTATGAGAACCTGGATGCGGACGGCAATCTGATATCTGTCAATGCCGATTCGCTGGCCGTGATGACCGGGGACTTTGAAGAGGGACAGGCGACAGTGGTCTCCACCATCATCAATCAGGGAGACTCCAGCCGTTTCCGTTCCAAGGTCCTGATGAAATTTGACCGGGGTGAGGTGATAACGGACATGGCCGCCCTCATGGAAGAGGCCATGCAGGAAGGCATGAGGCAGTCCATGGACGCGATGGGCGGCGGCGAGGACGCGGAGAGCCAGGCTGCCATGAATGAGATTCTGGACAGGACCACTGTCTCCGGTGAATGCCGGGGTATACCGGCGGAGCTGTCTGTGGGCATGGAACTGCCTGATTACGAAATAGAGATAAAAGTCATGTTCATCACCTCCAAGATGGGCTGCAGGGACCGTAAAGTCATCGGCCGGGAGTCCGTAACCACTCCTGCTGGGACATTCGACTGCTACGTGGTGGAGGAGACGATGACAGCCAAGGCCATGATGGTCAATGAAAAGACCCGTCAGGTGTCGTGGTACGCCCGCGGCATCGGCCTGGTCAGGCAGCAGACATGGGACAAGAAGAAACTTACAGGGACAACAGTTTTGACATCAATACGTTAAAAGTATGAAAACAAAGAATATGGAAATCGTGCCGGCTGTTACGGTATCCGCGGCGGCACTGGCTTTGGTCTCCTGCAGCGGTTCCGGAAAGGCCGGACAGCAGCGGCCCAATATCATAGTTTTCCTCGTGGATGACATGGGACTTATGGATACTTCGGTGCCCTTTCTGACCGACCCGGAGGGGCAGCCTGTGGAGCATCCGCTCAACCGCTGGTACCGCACGCCGAATATGCAGCGGCTGGCCGACCAGGGTGTACGCTTCTCCCAGTTCTACGCACAGAGCGTCAGCTCGCCGTCCCGCACCAGCCTGCTCACCGGCCAGAATGCCACCCGTCACGGAGTCACCAACTGGATTTACTCCGAGTCCAACAACCGCAGCACCTACGGTCCGCCCGACTGGAACTGGCAGGGCCTGGACAGTGCCGACTATACTTTGCCGCGCCTGCTCTCTGATGCGGGCTACCGCACGATACACGTGGGCAAGGCCCATTTCGGACCCTTCGGAAGTCAGGGCGAGGACCCTCTGGCTCTTGGCTTTGATGTCAATGTGGCCGGCTGTTCGATAGGTGAGCCCGGCAGCTACTACGGTAGGGACGGATACGGCCTCTACGGAGGTACACGCTCGCGGGCAGTCCCCGGCCTGGAGGAATTCTTCGAGGACGACGTCTTCCTGACCGACGCGCTGACCCTCAGGGCAGAGGAAGAGATGTCCCGCGCCATAGAGGATGGCGTGCCGTTCTACCTCAACATGGCGCACTATGCCGTGCATGCCCCCTTCATGTCGGACCCCCGCTATATGCAGAATTATGACGCCGACACATCGTACAGCGTATCTGCGAAGAAATTCGCCACCCTCATAGAGGGGATGGACCGCTCCCTCGGGGAGATCATGGACTTCCTGGAAGAGAAGGGAGTGGCGGAGAACACCCTGATATTTTTCCTCGGGGACAATGGCTCCGACGCACCCATAGGCGAGGAGCGGGGTTACGGCTCCTCGGCACCGCTGCGGGGCAAGAAGGGCACGGAGTTCGAGGGGGGTATCCGTGTGCCGTTCATTGTTGCGTGGGCTGCTCCCGAAGGAAGCCCCGAAGGTGGGGACCGCTTCGCTGATGAAGAACGGTCCGCAGATGGAGACCGCTCGGCAGATGTAAGACTGTCCCCGGATGGAGATCGCTCCACTTATGAAGGGTGCTCCGTAGAAGAAGACCGTTCCGTCCGCCGTGGACAGTTGGCCCGTAATACTTCTGGTGCACAGCGCCTGCTCCCGATTCCTCAGGACGAAATCCGTACGCAGATAGGGACTATCATGGATATTTACCCGACTATAGCTGCCCTTGTCGGAGCCCGGGTGCCGGAGACCCATCCGGTGGACGGCCACGACCTCAGCCGGATCATCGTGCGCGGGGAGGACAGACGCCATCCCGATACCTTTCTTATGCATTTCCCCCATGACCACCGCGGGAAATATTTCACCGCCTACCGCGAGGACGACTGGAAGCTGATTTACTACTGGTCGCCGGAGAAGCCTTCTGCCGCGCATTGTGTCCTGTATGACCTGGCCTCCGACCCCTGCGAGACCGAGGATGTCAGTGCCCGCTATCCGGATGTGACCGCCTCGCTGCTGGAGCACATGGCCGCGCAGCTTGAGCGTGAGGGCGCCCGCTATCCCGTAGATTCCGTGGGCCGGCCGCTTTCCGTCCACCCGCTCCCATAGGCTCTAAGCCCCATCCCGGACGTTTTCCCCACTCCTTTCCACCTTTGCACCCTTCCCACCTTCGGAAGGTGTGCAGAATCCCCGTGTTTTCGTCTCACCTTCGGAAGGTGCGCAGAAGCGTCACTGCATCGAGAGCGCTCTGTATCCGTGTTTCTTCTCCCCCTGCACCTTTCCCACCTTCGGAAGGTGTGCAGAATCCCTGTGTTTTCGTCTCACCTTCGGAAGGTGCGCAGAAGCGTCACTGCATCGAGAGCGCTCTGTATCCGTGTTTCTTCTCCCCCTGCACCTTTCCCACCTTCGGAAGGTGTGCAGAATTCCCGCGTTTTCGTCTCACCTTCGGAAGGTGCGCAGAATCCCCGTGTTTTCGTCTCACCTTCGGAAGGTGCGCAGAAGCGTCACTGC
>DHKFR23501__coassemble_1267_pt1 | contig 11921 bp, 10 predicted proteins | sample DHKFR23501__metabat2_low_PE_038 | metagenome-assembled genome bin DHKFR23501
AGGTGAGTATTCTCGCCATGTCCGCCACAGCGTCTGTAGCCGCGTTTTCCTTCCGTTCCGGCCTTTCCCACCTTCGGAAGGTGTGCAGTTTTTCCGCGAAATCGTCCCACCTTCGGAAGGTGAGTTCGTTAAGGTGCCGGGAGAAGTGGTCTTTTGCCACTACCTTCTGGATTTCGTTATAAGCCGACAGGCTTAAGTGCAGCATTCCACCCCTTCGGAAGGAGTGAGCGGGCCTTTTCAGGAGCAGTGCCTGTTGTAGGCATTGTGGAGCCGTTCTCTTTGTGGTGAGGCCAATTAATACTTGATCCGGAAGTAGTCCAGTACCGATTTGTAGTTGTCCTGTGCTGACAGACATGTGTCAGTCAAGTACCCTGGAACGTGTGGCCATTCCCTGAGACCGCGGTAGTAGAACATCTTCAGGTCATCCGTGATGATGAACGGTACGATTCCGTAATTGAGGCACTCTTTGAACATGATAAGCCGTCCTACGCGTCCATTGCCGTCCTGAAACGGATGTATGGACTCGAAGCGTTGATGGAAGTCGAGTATGTCCTCAAATTTAATGTCGCGCTTTGCCTTATACTCTTTTAGCAATGAACGTATAGCCGCTCCGACTTTTTGGGGAGCAACTGTCTCCATCCCTCCGACCTCATTCGGCAGACGCTTATATTCACCGACGGCAAACCATGAATTTGGAGCATCGGAAGTACCTGATTTCAACAGTCGGTGCAACAGTTTGATCATGCTCTCAGAGAGAGGCTCGCAGGCATGGTCAATGATGAAGTCGATGCATCGGAAGTGGTTGGTAGTCCCGATTATATCATCAACATTGATCGCTCCGTCGGTAATGCCGATGGTGTTTGTCTCGAAGATGTACCGCGTCTGCTCTTTCGTAAGGCGGCTGCCTTCTATGTGGTTGGAGTTATAGGTCAGGTCTATCTGAGTTCTGTGGTAGATGCTGCCTTTGATTTTCCCGTTTTTCTGTTCGCGTAAAGCATTCAGGAGCGGGGAAATCCTCTTTCGGGCATTCTTTCTGGATGGCAACGGTGCCTCTGTCGGAATATTCCATGTCTTTCCGACTAAATATGCTCCGGGCAGTTTACCCTGAACGCAATAATTACGTACTGTCCGTTCTGCAATTCCGTGGGACGCGGCGTATTCTTTTACTGAGATGAAATCCATATCAATCGGCATAGAAACATTTATAACTGGACAAATATAGTAATTTTCTTGCCGATATCGGCAAGAAAAAACGGAAGGAGTGAGATGTTCAAAGCCGCTACTTGAAAGTGGCTACTTTGAACCCTTACTGTCCTTAGCGGGCTTGCCGGAAGTCTTGGACCCGTCGTAGAGGTAGCGCTTGATCTTGTGGGTGGCGGTCTTCTCGAACTCTTCTTCCTGGGGGTCTATCTCACTGATGCGTGAGAATTTGCTGACTTTCTGATTGACGTAGTCGAGGACTTCTTTCTTGAGGTTTTCGAGTTTCTCCTGTGTAGTGCGCTTGAGTTCGTCGGTCGACTCGAGGAAGGCCTTGAGCTTCTCGGAGTCGAAGTGGACGAGGGCAGTCAGGCGGCCTTTGCTGGAGGTTACGACAGATTCGGCGACCATCTCGTGGCTGTTGATGACGCTCTCGACTTCCTCGGGGTAGATGTTCTCGCCGCTGGGGCCGATGATGGTGGTGGAGGAGCGTCCCTTGATGTAGAGCCAGCCGTCTCGGTCGAGGCGGCCCAGGTCGCGGGTCTTGAACCAGCCGTCCTCGGTAAACGCTGCGGCTGTGGCCTCGGGGTTCTTGAAATAGCCGCGGGTGACATTGTCTCCCTTGACTGCAATCTCGCCGACTCCGGTCCTCGGGTCCTTGTCCAGCAGCCTGAGAGTCACGCCCTTGACTACCGGACCGGTGGAACCGAGCCGTACCATGTCGGGGGTGGCGGCGGCGATGAGGGGCGAGGTCTCGGTGAGGCCGTAGCCTATGGCGTAGGGGAAGCGGGCCTCCAGCAGGAAGCGCTCCACCTCCGGGTCGAGCCTTGCGCCGCCTATGCCGAAGAAGCGGATGCGGCCGCCGAATTTCTCGAAGAGCTGCTTCCCGGCCTTGCGGTGCATCATTTTCCTCAGGGGCGGTATCCTGTGCATGAATCGGAGCAGGGGTGTGGCGGTGAGCTTGGGCAGCACGGCGCTGCGGTATACCTTTTCTATAATAAGGGGTACGGACAATATCGTGGTGGGGCGCACCTTGGCAAGGGCGCTCATCAGGATCGAGGGGGTGGGGGCTTTCTCGATGTAGTTTACGCTGGCTCCGGCCTGCATCGGGAGTAGCAGGCACATGCTGCACTCGAGGGTGTGGGACAGGGGCAGCAGGGACAGCCACACGTCCCAGTCGAAGCTCGGGCGGACGTCCTCGGTGGACCAGAGGTTGGCGCAGAGGTTGCGGTGGCTGAGCATCACGCCCTTGGAGCTGCCGGTGGTGCCGGAGGTGTAGATTATGGCGGCCAGGTCGTCGGGCTGTATCTCCTCTTCGGAGGGCAGGGGGGCGGGCTCGGAGTCTATAGGCTCTCCCTTGATTATGGAAAAATCGTCGAGGCAGATGATCACGTCGAGGCGGTCGACGGCCTTCTGCAGGACCTTGTACTGGAGTTTGCGGGAGACGAAGAGGGCTTTGGCCTCGGAATGTTTGAGGATGTGCTTGATCTCGCTTTCGGAAAAATCGGGCAGCATCGGGACGCTGATGCCTCCGAAGGCGGCGGTGGCGAAGTAGGCTACGCCCCAGTTGGGCATGTTCTGGGAGAGCAGTCCCACGAGGGAGCCGCGGCCGATGCCGTAGCGGGCCAGGAGCTCCGCGATTTCGCGGGCCTTGGCGTGAAATTCCCCGTAGGTGTAGCCCGGCCCGTCTATGAAGTGCAGGAAGGGCTTGTCCTGATAGTGTGTAAAGGCGAATTCGAGCAGCGCCCGAAGCGACCGCTGATGTACGTTGTCCATGATGCTGTGATGTTAGTCCAGGTCGTCCCCGGTAGTGAATTTTTCAGGAAACTTTCCTACCACACCTTTATCTTTGTACCACTGTCTTATGCGTTTGAGGTCGGCGTCCACGTCGTCGGTGATGTGGAACTCTTCCTTGGCGCCGACGGTCTTGGTGCCCCAGTCGAAATAGCCGAGGAAGACCGGTACGCCGGTGGCCTTGGCTATCAGGTGGAAACCGCCCTTCCACCGCTTCACGGGCCGGCGCGTGCCCTCGGGGGCGATGGCCAGCTGGAAGTATTCGTCCTTCCCGAACTCCTCTATCATCTGACGGACCAGGTGCGCTCCGCCGCCGGTGGTGCGGTCCACGGGGATGCCGCCGAGATGCCGCAGGATGGGACCCAGGGGCCATTTGAAGAAGCCCTTCTTGATCATCACCTTGGCATTGCCCCCGACGGAGCGGTAGTAGAGCCAGGAGATGACAAAGTCCCAGATGGAGGTGTGTGGAGCTCCGAGTATGATGCACTTGGGGGCGGGGATGGCCTCGTCCATTCCTCTCCAACCCATCATGCTGAGTATGCGCTTGGCGGTCTTGGGACTGATGATTCTCATGTTATACGATCTCCAGGATTAGGTCGGAACGGAGGTTCTGACGGATGAATGACTGACGGTCCATGGTGTTCTTGCCCATGTAGAACTGGAGCAGGGGAGGGATGCTGTCGTCCGGGTCGAGACGGACCGGGTCGAGGCGCATCTCCTCGCCGATGAAGTCCTTGAACTCCTCGGGGGATATCTCGCCGAGGCCTTTGAAGCGGGTGATCTCGTGGCCCGCTCCGAGTTCCTTCATCGCGGCGGCCTTCTCCTCCTCGTTGTAGCAGTAGATGCTGCGCTTCTTGTTGCGCACGCGGAAGAGCGGGGTCTGCAGGATGTAGACGTGGCCCTGGCGGATGAGGTCGGGGTAGTACTTCAGGAAGAAGCTGACCATCAGCAGGCGGATGTGCATGCCGTCCACGTCGGCATCGGTGGCGATGATTATCTTGTTGTAGCGCAGGTTGTCCATGTCCTCCTCGACGTTGAGGGCGGCCTTGAGCAGGAGCATCTCCTCGTTCTCGCGGACCTCCTTCTCGCTCTTCTGTACGCAGTTGAGGGGCTTGCCGCGGAGGCTGAACACGGCCTGGGTGTTCACGTCGCGGATCTTGGTGATGGAGCCGCTGGCGGAGTCTCCCTCGGTGATGAATATCGAGGACTGCTCGGCCAGGGGATTGCGGGAGTCGGTATAGTGTACGCGGCAGTCGCGCAGCTTCTTGTTGCAGAGGCTGGCTTTCTTGACTTTCTCCTTGATGTTCTTCTGGATGCCGGAGATGGCCTTGCGCTCCTTCTCGGAGGCCTGGATCTTCTTGAGCATGATGGAGGCCGTCTCGGGATGCTTGTGCAGGTAGTTGTCCAGCTCCTCCTCCACGAAGTCTCCGATGAAGGAGCGGAGCGAGAGGCCCGGACGCACGTCCTTGGAGCTGAGCTTGGTCTTGGTCTGGTTGCCGAAGCCGGGCTCGTTGACGCGGATGCTGATGGCCCCGACTATCGACTGACGGATGTCGGCCGGCTCGAAGTCCTTCTTGAAATGCTCCTTGACGGTCTTGGCCACGGCCTCGCGGAAGGCGGCGAGATGGGTGCCGCCCTGGGTGGTGTTCTGACCGTTGACGAAGGAGGCAATGTTCTCTCCGTTGCTGTCCCCGTGGGTGATGACGCACTCGATGTCCTCGCCCTTGAGATGGATGGGCGGGTAGAGCGGCTCGGCGACCATGGTCTCGTTGACCAGGTCCAGGAGGCCGTTCTGGGAGTGGTATGTGGTGCCGTTGAGGCGGAGGGTCAGACCGGTGTTGAGGTAGGCGTAGTTGCGCACCATGGTCTGGATGAACTCCATGTTGTAGGAGTAGTTGTGGAAGACCTCGTCGTCGGCGATGAAGCTGACGAGGGTGCCGTTCTTCTCGGAGGAGCCTTCCCCGCTCTCGTCCTTTTCCAGTATACCTTTGGAATAGGTGGCGCTCCGCCATCTGCCGTCCCTCCATGCCGTCACCTGGAAATATACTGATGTGGCGTTGACCGCCTTTATACCTATGCCGTTGAGTCCTACGCTCTTCTTGAATACCCCGCTGTCGAACTTGCCGCCGGTCATCAGCTTGCTTGAGGCGTCGATCAGCTTCTCGAGGGGGATGCCGCGGCCGAAGTCGCGCACCGTCACCTGACGGCCCTCTACGGTGATGATAATCTCCTTGCCGAAGCCGGAGGCGTATTCGTCTATAGAGTTGTCTATCACTTCCTTGACCAGCACATACAGGCCGTCGTCAGGCATCGATCCGTCACCGGTGCTGCCTATGTACATGCCCGGGCGGGTGCGGATGTGGGTGTACCAGTCGAGGGTCTCTATCGCACTTTCATCGTAATTTCTTAATTCTTCGCTCATTATACAGTGAGCCCTTTTTAGGCTGAAATGCAAATTTATGAAGATTTTCTCGAAGAGTGGCTTCGAGGGGGGAAAAAAATGCTACTTTTGCGGAATAATGTACTAAAGCCAATTCAGATGAGATTCGGATTGAAAACAGCGGTGTGCAGCCTTGTTCTGCTTGCGGCCGCTTTCCAGAACGGGTTCTGTACCCGCAAGTTTGACCGGGGGCTGGGATTCAAGGACGCCCCGGTGTTCATGCCCAAGGGGCAGCTGATGTTCGGAGGCACCATATCCTATCAGGACTATAAGTTCTACGACTACAAGTTCCTCATCCTGGATGATATGAACATCAACGCGTATACTCTTTCGGCCACACCTTATATATATTATTCGTTCGCCAAGAACATGGCGGTGGGCGTGAAGTTCTCATATCAGAGGACACTTGGACGGGTAGACGAGACAGACTTCTCCCTCTCTCCTGACCTTACTTTCGGTGTCTCGAACTACTATATGCTTCAGCACACCTACTACGGCTCGTTGTCCTACCGTTACTATATCCCGCTCGGACGCAGCAAGGTATTCGGCCTCTTCAGCGACATATCCCTGAACTTCGGGGCCGGACAGGGCAAGACTCTGAGCGGTACAGGGGACAATATCACCGGGACCTATCAGGATATCCTGGATGTGGGCATCGACGTGATACCAGGAGTGGCAGTGTTCATTACCAACGAGATGTGTGTGGAGGCATCGGTGGGTATCCTCGGTCTGGAGTGGAAGCGCATATCCCAGACCACCAATCAGGTCTATGAGGGCAGCTATGAGACGGCCAAGGCCAATTTCAAGCTCAACCTGCTGTCAATCAACATAGGTGTCAATTTTGTGATTCCGGTGGGCAAGGACAAGCCTGCTTCCGGGTCTTCTAAATAATGCCGGAAATGTACAGGAAAATATCAGTAATATCAGTTACCTGCCTGCTGCTTGTCATGGCGGCGGGCTGCATCAAGAACGACATACCGTATCCCCGCAGGCTCGGTAAGATTACTGCATTCGAGGTCCAGGGCCAGATAGGGAAAGCTGTCGTAGACAGTGTCGCCAGGACAGTCTCTGTGGATGTGGCCGATACTGTGGACCTTGCCCTGGTCCGTCTGGTCCGCTTCGAGGTTTCGGACGGAACGGCGGTCAGCCCCTCGCCGGACTCTTTGGCGGTGCTGGACCTGACGGAGCCTTTTGAGTTTGTGCTCTCTACGTATCCGGGCCAGAACTATCTTTGGACGGTAACGGCAGAATATGCCGAGGAACAGGCTCCTGGAGTGGACGCATGGGCGACGGTGGCCTATGTCAAGGATGTGCTGCCGTCTGTCCAGGGCACACCAGGTATCAGATGGCGCAAGGCGGATTCGGATCAGTGGCAGGAGACGACGGATCTGAAGCTCAGCGGAGACAGTGCTTCGGTTGTCCTGAGGGGACTGACGCCGGCAACTGCATATGTCTACAGAATGTATGCCGCGGATAAGGAGGGACCGGAAGTAAGTTTCACGACCGAGGAGGCGAGGCAGATGCCGAATATGAGCTTCGATGAGTGGAATATTACGGGCGGAATAGTGTATCCCAATGCTGATCAGGGAGAAAATGCATGGTGGGACTCCGGTAACACCGGTGCGCGTCTGGGAGGCAAGGTCCCTACTTCTCAGGAAACGGAATTCCTGGCAGTGCCCGGCGAGGGCAAGAGCGCTGTGCGCATGGAGACTGTCAATGCCATAATCGCAATGGCTGGAGGCAATATCTTCTCAGGCAGCTTCGGCAGCATACAGGGACTCGGGGCCGAGGTCTTCTTCGGACGGCCTTTCGATACCCGTCCGCTGAGACTGACCGGATACTACAGCTATGAGCCTCAGGTGATAAATAATGTCAAAGCACCTCAGAACGTGCCTCTACCGTTTGACGCATCGACCATCATGGGGCGGATGGACCGCTGCTGTATTTTCGTCTATGTGACCGACTGGGACGGTCCGTTCCGGGTCAATACGACAGAGCACGTCTATCTGGATGTCAACGATCCCCATGTGATAGGCTATGGCCAGCTGGTGGACAGCGTAGGTACTGGCGGAGAATACCGTCAGTTTACAGTCGATATCAAATACCGCAGTCACCGCAAGCCGACCTACTGTGCTGTAGTGGCAGTTGCGAGCCAGTACGCCGATTTCTTTACCGGCGGTATCGGCAGCCTTATGTATGCGGACGAGTTCGCGTTTGAGTACGACGGCGAAGCGGTATGGGAGGAGGGTTACCGGTAGGGAAGGGCACCATATCCCTCTCCGAGGCCTCCCGCTTCGGACGCAATACGGCATTCAGCTTGATGCTCAAGCCGGTAGGCTCCAGGTGCAACCTGCGCTGCGGATATTGCTACTATCTGGACAAATCCTCGATATACGGCGGGCGTGAGCCCGTGATGAGCCCCGTCCTGCTGGAGCGGTGTATCAGGGATTTCTGCGAATCCTGCGATCTGCCCGAGCTGACGGTCGAATGGCACGGTGGCGAACCTCTGCTGGCCGGCATGGATTTCTTCCGCAGCGCCCTGGCATTTGAAAGGAAATATTCCAAAGGCCGTCCGGTGCACAACACCCTCCAGACCAATGGAACCTTGATAAATGCCGAGTGGGCCTCATTTTTCCATGACAATAATTTTCTTATCGGCCTTTCCCTGGACGGGCCGGAGGACATTCACGACCGTTTCCGGCATACTGTCTCCGGCGGAGGGACGTTCCGCTCCGTGATGCACGGGCTGGAGGCTCTGCACCGTGGAAGGGTTGAATTCAATACCCTCACGACCATCAGCAAGGCGGGGGAGGGCCGTGGAGCGGACGTCTATCGTTTTCTGAAATCCGTCGGCTCCCGCTATATGCAGATGATGCCCGTCTACGAGCATCTGACCGCACCGTCCTCCTCTGAGTCCGTGTCTTCGGGGCATATCGCGCCTCCGTCCGACACAGGTTCCGTCCTGGCCCCGTGGTCGGTGGAGCCGGAGGCATTCGGCCGTTATCTCTGCGATGTCTTCGATGTGTGGGTAAGGGGGGATGCGGGGCAATATTTTGTCCTGACCTTCGATGCGGCCCTTTCCTCCTGGTGCGGGGTGCAGCCCGGTATCTGTACGTTCTGCGAGAGCTGCGGCGGCAACCTGACGGTAGAGCACAACGGGGACATTTACCCCTGTGACCATTTTGTATATCCGCAGTGGAGGCTCGGCAATATACAGGATATCTCCCTGAGGGAGGCGGCGACTTCGGCTGAGCTGACCCGTTTCGGACTGGCAAAGCGCACCGACCTTCCGTCCAAGTGTCTCCGCTGTCCATGGCTGCGCGCCTGCCGCGGCGGCTGCCAGAAGCACCGCTTTGTCTCCGACTCGTCCGTTGAACTGCCTCTATGCCCCGGCTACAGCATTTTCTATGAGCACATAGCTCCTGCCATGGATAAAATGAAAGCCCTGCTCGAGGCGGGCAGGGCTCCATCTGAAATAGTTCTGTAGTGTATTCCTGTTATTCGCAGATGATGGCGACATTGTCTACTACCATGATGCTGCCTGAGGCTGCGCGGTACTGGTTGCCTTCCTTGCTGGCGGCGAAGATTACTGCCAGTTTGTAGGTCTTGGAAGGATCGTATTCCCTGGTGTATTCGAGGTCGAAATAGAACTGGGTGAAATCTTCCAGTCCGGCTGTCTCGAAGCTGCCTGTGGCGCAGATGCTCTCAGAGGAATAGATGTTCGAGCCGTCGAGGGTCTCGCTCCCGTCGCTCACCTCGTAGAGCACGGCGTTGACTGTTCCGAGGTCCTGATGGTCGATGATGCTGCCGTTCTCATCGTAGAAGTCCTCGCCGGGGGTGTACTTGAGCCAGCCGGTGACAGCCAGGGGCTTGTCCTCGAAGAGGATGCCGAACTGGGTGGTGGACATGGGATTCATCATTGCCGCCATGGCGTTGAATGTGCCGAGGAAGATGGTTCCCGAGGTCACTGCGGGGATTGTCTGTCCCATCATGTTTCCGTAGGAGGTATATACGGACTCGATAATGGCGCCCTTGCCTTCCACTCCTTCATCAGTGGGACGGACGGGGTACTCACCTTTGTATGAGGGGTGCCCGAACAGGGGGCCCATGTTTTTGATCAGGGCTACGGCGTCGTTGCAGGTGGCCCAGCCTTCGGGATTGAAAACATCGGAATACATATCTCCTTCCACCCAGTTCTCGAAATCATAGAAATAGGCGGCCCTGCCGTGTACCGATACGGTGTATTCGTTTACAGTGCCGTCTTCTGCGATCACTGTGTAGGTGACGGACTTGCCGTTGGACAGGTCAATGGGAGTCCCGGATGCGGGAGATATTGCGGCACCTGCGGATATCTCTATGGTGGGGACAAGAGCCGTGAGGTCGCCTCCGTCCTGCACTGTTACGGATACAGTGCGGTTTTCCTGATCGAGGGACGAGCTGTATACCGCAGCGTTGGCGGGATCTGAGCTGTCGAAGGTGAAGGATGTGATCAGGGCTTCGCTGCTCTCGTTTCCAGTGAGCTTCGTGCCGTCAAAGGTCACGACGACAGGAGTGCCCATGAAGTCGATGTTGATGCTGATGGAGATGGTGTTCCCCGAGAAATATCCTTCGACGGTGATGTGCTGCTCTCCTATCTCGTTGAGTGTGAGGTCCTGCTCTCCGGAGAAGGTGTAGTCGTACTCAGGAACGTCTGAGAGTGAGAGAGGGCAGCAGTCCACCCGGATGGTGCCCAGCTCTATGCCTTCGAAAGAGAAGTCCTCGAGCGTGAGGCTTATGGACTTGCCGTCTACATTGGCTACAGTGATGTTCTTGGGGATGTCCGAGCCTACGGGCACACCTCCGAGCAGGATGTCGAGATGGCCTTTGTATTCGCCGGCCAGCTGCTCGTCAACGGGAAATTCAGGCTCTTCGGGCTGGACGGGCTCGTCCTTGGACGCAGATGCCGTGTATGTCGTTGTAGTGACTTTGTCCTGTGCCGTGACGGTGTAGGTCACCGGTCCCTTGGAGAAATCCACTGCAGTCCCTGACGCAGGCGATACTGTGGCGTCCTCGGAGACAGAGACTGTGGGGATGAGAGCCGCGAGCTGAGCGTCGGAAGCATCGGAACTTACCGTGAATGTGATGCTGTTGCCCTGGATGACGGGCTGTGAGGTGACGATGCTGTTGGCCTCGACCGATGTGTCGAAGGTAAATGCCGTAATCTCAGCTTCGGCGGAGAGCTCTTCGGCGGGCTTGCAGGAGGCAAGGCCGAGGACGGTGGCTGTCATGAGAAACAGCAGTTTTAGTACAATTTGTTTTTTCATGATACTGAAAAATAATTAATAATTAAATAATTACACTGGGCTTTCAGGCCCGGTGGCAGGGGTTTTGATGATTTGAAAAACGCGCAAATATAGGAATTTTCTCTCCCGTAGAGATATTCCGTCGTGTTATGATGACGAAAAAGCCCCGCCGGAGAACCGGCAGGGCTGACTGAACTTGCAGGCATACAGCAGCTTATTCTGCAGCTTTGGTCCCTTCGAATTCAACGCCCAGCTCGCCCATTGTGCTTGCGATGCTGAAGTCAAGAATGAGCATATCGCCCTTGAGTGTGCCTTCCACCTTGACGGGGCTGTCTCCGATAGGAAGGGTGAGGTTCTGCTCTCCGGTGATTGAGTAAGTACCGTCTGTCTCTGACAATGAGGCGCTCATGACGATGTCGCCGATCTCAATGGTCATGCCGAATGCGGTGACTGACACGTCGTTCATGGCGATATCCACAGTCTCGTCAGAAGTCTTGGAGAGGATGATGTCCTGTTCCTGGTCGGTGACGATGGGCATGATCTGGATGACGTCTATCGTCCCGTTATAAGTGCCGGATACAAGGTCGGCGGGAGCATCGAGTTCTGCGGCAGCTGTGTATGTCGCTGTGGTTACTCCGTCCTGTGCCGTAACGGTGTAGGTTACCGGTCCCTTGGAGAAATCCACTGCAGATCCTGACGCAGGCGATACTGTGGCGCCCTCGGAGACAGTGACTGTGGGAACGAGAGCCGCGAGCTGGGCTTCGGAAGCATCGAAGCTTACCGTGAAGGTGATGCTGTTGCCCTGGATGGAGGGCTGTGAGGTGACGATGCTGTTGGCTCCGACCGACGTGTCGAAGGTAAATGCCGTGATCCCGGCTTCGGAAGAGAGCTCCTCGGCGGGCTTGCAGGATACCGCTCCTATGAGCGCGAGCATTGCTGTGAGAATGCTGTAGAAAGAAATCCTTTTCATCTGTGCAAAAATTTTTTATTGACTTTGACGGCAAAAATATTTTAAATGCCGTTTTCATGCAATTTAAACTTTTCCGTATTCTTCAAATTGAAGAATCATGAAGAAAACCATGTGCCCGAAGGGCGCATACTAATGAATGACGAAAATGAGAAGGCGCTGTCACGGTAAGCTGCCTAAGGGTATTTTGCAGATAACCATTAAATCTTTTTTAAGTATTGAAGTATTTTGCAGGACTTTT
>DHKFR23501__coassemble_1296_pt1 | contig 11639 bp, 11 predicted proteins | sample DHKFR23501__metabat2_low_PE_038 | metagenome-assembled genome bin DHKFR23501
GCACATTTGCTGGTTTTTAAAAGAGGGCAAATGTGCAGCATGCCTCATAACAATCTGATTTACAAGGCTGTTTCCCTCCATGCGCACCCCGAAGTAAATTCGTTGAGAAAAGGCCCTTACAGTAGCTCACCTTGTGTTACAGACACGACTCACAGTAACTCAACCCGTCCCGCTTTCCGAAGGTGCTGCGGACCTAGATTTTCTCGGGCAAATAACTATTTTATTAATGCGATGAGAGCCAGAGCGGTAGGTTTTGTGCCCTCTGCCGTAAGCCATTTGAGACGCTTTATGGCGGGCCTGGGTAATCGCAAAACGCAGATACTTAGTGATTTGCCTGTCTGGCTATCAGCCCTACATTATTTCGTTGAGAAAGGGACTGGCTGAAGACCTGCCGCAGTGTCCGGCAGCCACTCAACTTTCTTCAGAGGCGACAGCATTTGCTGCATTTGGAGCTGTTGTGGATGGATGCGTCCTTCCAACAGAACCTTTGCTGCGGTCCTCTGGCGACATGGCTTTTCCGTCCCTGTGCCTCAGCGGCAGTGATTCCCGCGATTTGCAGCCGTTGCGACATGGATTTTTTCTGTTCCCTCTCTGCGTGCCTTCTGGACGGCATAGCACTTCTGTTCACTTGCCACAACGGTAGCGAAAGCCGTGATTCGGTGCCGTTACGTAATCGCGTTAGACCCCTTCCCCTCATTCCACATTTTCCTTGCCTCACCTTCGGAAGGTGTGCAGAAGCGGCCTGCTTCGAGAGTGCTCTGTATCCGTGTTTTTCCTGTTGCCGCACCTTTCTCACCTTCGGAAGGTGTGCAGAATTCCCGTGTTTTCGCCTCACCGTCGGAAGGTGCGTGTAGACGGCCGTAGAACAAAGATGATAGATTTTAGACAGCGATGTTCGCGAAAGTGAAGTCAGGAAAACAGATGCGCGGCACTTGCCTACAGTCCGTAAGATGCACACCTTATGTAAACTGCTGTGAAATAGTAAGATGTATAAAATTGGGCCGAACAGACTGCGAGGCGGAACAGACTGTGAGGTGATGGTTGACGGATTCCGGTCTGATTCGCGAAGTGCGGTGTCTGTCGTGAGGTCGATTAATCAGGTTGATCAGGTTGCCTTAACCATGAATCATACTGTCTTACTTCGGGAATAATTCGGAGAGGGTGGAGGTGTAGAGGTTGCCGTAGCTGTCTGAGTTGTAGACGGTGACGTGGGAGCCGGGGGTGTGGTTGTAGAGCTGGTAGTAGAGGTCGGCCATGGTCCAGTCGGTGCGCTCGGAGACAGCCTGGCGGAAGGCGGCGGAGATGCGGTCGGAGAGGTAGACGTTCAGGTCGGGGTCGAAGTTCTCGGCCTTGGATGTCTCGTTGGGGTTGGCGGCGGTGTAGAGCAGGGCTCCGGGGATGCCCTCGCAGGCTTCGGCCACGCTGTCGGCGAAGCACGCTTCTATCAGGCACAGCAGCTTGCGGTATTTTCCGCCTGAGTGCATGCCCTCGACCACTGCCCGGAACCATGCCGGATCCTGCCAGTGGTCTCCGTATATCAGATAGCCTGGGCTGCCGTGCCCGCACCAGTACAGCCGCACATTGTCCGTGGAGTCCGAGTCCAGCTCCCGCGTGAGTATCTCCAGCAGTCTGTCCGGTGTCAGTGAGGAGAGACTGTAGTCCACCCCGATATCCTCTCCGTATAGGTTAGGCCCGTCGGCAGAGGTGCGGACGTTGCCGGGAAAGAGGTTCTCGCTGTGATATGCCAGGTTGTTCTCGAGGACGAGGGTGATGTCCTTGTCCGTGTAGCCCATGTCGAGGAGTATGCGGTACAGGTCCATTACGGCTGTCCATCCGCAGGACAACGGCGCGGTCGATGCGCTTGATCATCGAGCAGCACATATTGTCGGGGGCCAGGTCGGACTGGTCCATGTCCATGCCCACTACCATCCACGGACCGTTGTAGTCGCGCATGTATCTGTACATTCCCAGGGCAGTGCCTCCGGCGTAGGGGAAGAAGAAGTCGTAGCGGGCGGTCAGGTCCGGGCACATCCGGTACAGGCTGTCGGCCATGTAGAATCCGCTGTATCCGTCCGAAAGCTCGATGACGTCCACGCTGTCCGGATGTTCCGCATCGGCACCCAGGCAGAATGCCTCAGCCGCTGCCAGTGACTGAGGGTCGGAGAGGGTGGCGGCGATGACAGCGGGCGTGCGGTCCAGGGAGTCGGCCACGCATCCGGCCAGATAAGCGGCGGACATGGCTACTATCCCTATGGTATGCACCGGCAGGTCGTCGGCGAAATATTCCAGCATCATGATGTCCTTGCCCTCGGGCAGCGGAAATGCTCCGTCACTCATCAGTTCCCTTACCGTAACCTCGTAGTCGGAGGCTCCAAGGACGAAGAGGCTGCGGGTGCCTTCGGCCTGCGGTTCGCTGAGCCATTGTTTTACTGTGGGATAGATTTCCTCTGCGCTTCCGGGGCGGTAGTAGTACAGTCCGAAGTCGTACCGGTTGGCAGCTGCTGATATGCCGCCGAAGATGATGTCATTGTACCCCATGTCCCCTAAGCCTCCGGGAGAGATGGCCCAGTGCACCGTGACATCGTCCCGCACGGGATTGTCCGGTCCGGTCTTGGTACAGCCGGTCAGGATGGTCAGCAGGATGGCCGGGATTATGTATTTGATTGAGCGCATTTCTGAATGCAGAAATAAGAAAATTCATGAAAAGGCGGTAACGGTAAGTGCTGAAGCGGGTACATTCTGTAAACGCTCACTGATCAGTTATTTAGCAAAAGCAGGCGTTCTTCGCGGCCATGACGGAAGGGACTAAAAGAACTCGGCGTGTAAGCTTAGCTTTGATTGTCAGTTAGTTGTGAAAATGAAGTGCGTATCTGCTTACGGTTCCTTTGCCTCGGGAAAATATAGGGCGAGGCGGCGGGCCTGCGCTTCCGGGAGAATCTTGCTGTCGAGGATGGTCCGGAAGGTGAATTCCGCTTCGGGAAGGGTGCGGCGGAGGCGGTCAATGCCCTTGGCGGCGTAGGGGCCTATGTATGGGTGGGCGGCGAGGGAGTCCAGGGGCATGGAGTAGAGGTCGAGGGGACGGAGGGACTCCGGGGCGATGTAGAGCCGGTCGGCCAGTCGCCGGAGGCGGGCGGTGTCCATGCCGCGGATGTCCAGCAGCTGGGAGATGTCGGCGTAGAAGCCCAGGCGCTCGCGGTAGGCCAGGATCTGGCGGGCGTAGTAGGGGCCGATGCCGGGGAGGGCGTCCAGGGCGGCGCTGTCGGCGGAGTTGAGCTCGACGCGGTCCCAGCTCCAGCCGTCGTGGGAATATGAGCGGGTGGGACTGTAGCTGTTCCTGCTGTTCCGGGCGCTGTCGCTGCCCTGGATGCTGTCGGTGTGCGTGGAGATGCCGGCGGCGGATGCCGGGGTGGAGGCGGGCACGGTGGAGAATGTCCGTTCTGACAGATGGTTGTCTGAGGTGCCGCCTGTCTGTGCTGCAGTTTCGGAAGACGACCGGCTGCCGGAACGGGACGGAGGACCCTGGGCGGACGAACCGTCCCGGGCGGAAAGACCTTCCTGACCCGGAGTATTGTCCTGGATATTGTCCTGAGAGGCCTGCAGCTCTTCCTGCCGCTGCCCCTCCCGCATTGCCCTGCGGCTGTCTATCAGATATTTGCCGAAGAATACCGCCTGCGCCGCAAGTATCAGGCAGACCAGCACGACGACCCCGTTGGAGAAGAGTCTCTGTCCCTTACTCTTCTTCCTGCTCCTGCTGTCCATGTCTTCCCACATAGTCCTTCCCTTCAACGATCAGTACTATCTCGCCCTTGGGCGGGTTGTCGGTGTACCACGAGGCCAGCTCCGGGAGGGTACCGCGGCGGGTCTCCTCGTGCATCTTGCTGATCTCGCGTGAGACGGAGGCTTTCCGTTCCGCCCCGAAGTATCCGCACATCTGCGTAAGAGTCTTGACCAGGCGGTAGGGCGACTCGTAGAAGACCATCGTACGGCCCTCGGAAGCGAGCTGGGTCAGCCGGGTCTGGCGGCCCTTCTTTACCGGCAGGAAGCCCTCGAATACGAACCGGTCCAGCGGCAGTCCCGAGTCGACCAGGGCGGGTACGAAGGCTGTGGCCCCGGGCAGGGTGATGACCTCGATGCCTTCCTCGGCGCATGCCCGGGCGAGCATGAATCCGGGGTCGGAGATGCCCGGCGTGCCTGCGTCCGAGACCAGCGCGATGTCCATCCCGGAGAGTATCTTCTCGCAGACAGGACGTACCCGTGCGTGTTCGTTGAACTTGTGGTGGGCCTCGGTCGGCTTGGTGATGCCGTAGTGCTTGAGCAGCACCGAGGTGGTGCGGGTGTCCTCGGCCAGGATCAGGTCGACCTGCTTGAGAACCTCTACCGCCCTGAAAGTCATGTCCTCGAGATTGCCCACGGGGGTGGGCACGATGTAAAGCTTGCCTGCCATGGTAGTAAGTAGCGATAAAATGTTAATTTTGCAGTCCGGATGCCGGGACGTGAGCATCCGTATCAAATTCTCAAAGGACAAAAGTAAGAAAATGTTTTCAGAATACGCAAAAAAACCGGGCTGGATCGAAGTCATCTGCGGCTCGATGTTCTCGGGCAAGACCGAGGAGCTGATCCGCAGGCTCAAGCGGGCCAAGTTCGCCAACCAGCGGGTGGAGATATTCAAGCCCGGAATAGATACGCGCTACTCCGCGGAGGAGGTGGTCTCGCACGACGCCACCGCCATCATGTCGACTCCGGTCGAGTCCTCGGCCAGCATCCTGCTGCTGTCGGGGGACGTGGACGTGGTGGGCATAGACGAGGCCCAGTTCTTCGACGACGGGATAGTGGACGTGTGCCGGCAGCTGGCCTCGTCCGGAATCAGGGTGATAGCCGCCGGACTGGACATGGACTATCTCGGCAAGCCTTTCGGCCCTATGCCCGCCCTGATGGCCGTAGCAGAGTATGTGGACAAGGTGCATGCCATCTGCGTGCGCTGCGGCGACCCGGCCCTGCACTCCCACCGCCTGAGCGCCAGCGACCGGTTGGTGGAGCTCGGAGAGAAGGACATCTACGAGCCTCTCTGCCGCCACTGTTTCAATAAATGCATGGAGAATTCAGACTAACTCTGTTTTAATTCCGAATTTTCATTATTTTTGCATCCGTGACTACTCATACATTTGAATGGAAATATTTATAATACTTCTACTTATTCTACTCAACGGCCTCTTCTCCATGAGTGAGGTCGCTCTCATAAGCGCTAGAAAATCAAGTCTTACCGCAGATGCCAAAAAGGGCAGCCGGACAGCCAAAAACGTGCTCGGCCTGACGGAGAAGCCCAACAAGTTCCTCTCCACCGTCCAGATAGGCATCACCCTCATCGGTATCCTCACCGGTCTCTATTCCGGAGACTCGATAGCATACAAGTTCTCGGACATCCTCGAGGGCTGGGGGCTCACTGAGAGCGTGGCCCAGCCTGTAGCCCAGGTGACCATCGTCATCGTCGTGACCTACCTGACCATAGTCCTCGGCGAGCTGGTGCCCAAGCGTCTGGGCATGGGTTCTCCCGAGAACATCGCCAAGGTAGTGTCCGGCCCGATGCTGGTCCTCTCCTGGATCGCCACCCCTTTTGTGTGGATTCTGGACAAGAGCACATCGCTCTTCACCAAGGCCTTCCACGTGGAGGAGAAGGAGTCGAAGGTGACTGAGGAGGAGATCAAGTCGATGGTGGCCGAGGGCAAGGAGGACGGCGAGGTGCAGGATGTGGAGCAGGACATCGTGGAGAGAGTGTTCTCCCTGGGTGACAGGAGCATCGAGTCGATAATGACCAGCCGCAACGAGATCATCTGGATAGACAGGGAGATGACCCGCGAGGAGATCAACACCCTCGTCCAGGAGCACCTCTTCGAGGTCTATCCCGTGGGTGACGGCAGTCTCGACGAGATAGTCGGGGTGGTCTACCTCAAGGACCTCTTCGGCAAGCTGGACAAGGACAAATTCTCCCTCGACGACATCATCCGCCCCGTGCAGTACTTCCACGAGTACACCGATGTATATAAGGTACTCGAGCAGATGAAGAAGGCCCACGTAACCTACGGTCTGGTCTGCGACGAGTTCGGAGTATGCCAGGGCATAGTGACCTACAAGGATATCCTGGAGGGTCTGGTAGGCTCAATCGACGACGAGGAGGACGAGCCGGATATCATCGAGCGCAAGAGCGGCGGCTGGCTGGTGGACGGTCAGTGCCCCTTCTACGACTTTCTGGCCCACTTCGACATGGAGGATCTGGCGGCTGACAACGACTACAACACCGTCGGCGGTCTGATTCTCGAGATGCTCGAGCACATCCCCCAGTCCGGCGAGTATGTGGACTGGAACGGTTTCCGCCTCGAGGTGGTGGACATGGACGGCCCGAGGATAGACAAGGTGCTGGTCAACAAGCTTCAGCCCGCTCCCGAGGATGAGGCCCGGGACGAAGAGAAGGAAAAGGATAAAGACTAACGGTAAAAGCATAACGGACAATGAAAAAAGGAACCATTACAATGTTCGCAGCAATGTCCGCCGCAGCCCTTGCGCTGTCCGGCGGATATTCTGTTTCTGCACAGGACTACGACAAGTCGGGGTACTGCCCCATCACCAAGGGCATGACCCTGGAATACGTCAATTATGACGCCGACGGAGCCCGTACCGGCTCTTTTATATTGAAGGTATCTGCAGTCGAGGGCACTCTCTTGAAGGGTACTGTGACATTCGACCAGTATTTCTACGATGCCGACGGCAAGCCATTTTTCGATGACAATGGCGGCAATCTCCCCATGGAGGTCACCGTCGGAGGTCCTGAAGGCACCGTCTCCCGCATGAGCGACGTTGGCAAGGTGATGAAGGTCCAGGACATCATGTCCAAGGGCGATGCCAGCAGCGTCCCCGCCGGCATGAAGGTCGGAACCACGATTCCGGACGGATGCATCAAGGTGAAAATAGGCAAGATATCCGCAACCCTCTCCACTCAGAACCGTCAGGTGACGGAGCAGAAGAGCATCACAGTCCCTGCCGGGACATTCGACTGCTTCCTGATAAAGGAGGAGCAGGTGACCAAGACGGTGATGTCCAAGACCGAGCGCATAGAGACCTGGTACGCGGCCGGCATCGGCTGCATCAGGCAGGCGGTATATGACCGCAAGGGCCGTCTGGACCACACCCAGGAGCTGGTATCCATCAAGTTCGAATAGTATTTTCAAGACAATATGAACACGATAACCTGTAGGGACATAGTCAAGGTGTTCGGCACGTACACCGCCCTGAACCATGTCTCGATAGAAGTCCCCAAGGGGACTATCTTCGGTCTGCTCGGCCCCAACGGTGCCGGCAAGACCACCCTCATCCGCATTATGAACCAGATCACGGTGCCCAATTCCGGTATCGTGCTCTTTAACGGCAACCCTGTCGTCCCTGACGACGTCTACCGCATCGGCTACCTCCCCGAGGAGAGGGGCCTCTACAAGAAGATGAAGGTAGGGGAGCAGGCCATGTATCTGGCCCGTCTCAAGGGACTCAGCCGCCAGCAGGCCATGACCGAACTCAAGAAATGGTTCGTGAAGTTCGGCATCGAGAGCTGGTGGAACAAGAAGGTGGAGGAACTCTCCAAGGGTATGGCCCAGAAGGTGCAGTTCATCACTACCGTCCTCCACAGACCCGAGCTGCTGATTCTTGACGAGCCTTTCTCCGGCTTTGACCCGGTCAACGCCCAGCTTATCCGCGACGAGATCCTGCGCATGAGGGACGAGGGCACGACGGTCATCCTCTCGACCCACAACATGGCTTCGGTGGAGGAACTCTGTGACAATATTGCCCTGATCAACAAGTCCAACCTCGTGGTTACCGGCGGTGTGGAGCAGATCCGCCGCGAGCACGGCCGCAACCAGGTGGAGGTGCTCTACCGTCCTTCGGAGGCTTCAGTGGAACTGTCCGGCTCACAGGTGCTCTCCCTCGCCTTCGATGTGGAGCACAAGGACATCCGCAGGGCCGTCTACGACGTGGCCAAGGGTACGCCTTCGGCTCAGATACTCTCGGAACTGGCCGGCAGCGGCATCGACGTGGTGTCCTACCGCGAGCTGATACCGAGCATGAACGATATTTTCATCCAATTAGTAAAAGGGGAGGGCAAGTAATATGGACTTCAAGAAGATACAACTCGTACTGGGACGTGAGTTCTCTATCCGCGTCAAGAAAAAATCATTCATAATCACCACTATCGTCACGCCTATCCTGTTCGCGGCCCTGATGATCGTGCCCTCGCTGATAATGATGGCCGACTGGGACAAGGAAGTGAACAAGGTGATGGTGGTCGATGACTCCGGTGTCGTGGCCCAGGCCCTCGAGAGCGGGGCGACGATAGAGTATATTCTCCCCGACAACACTGACCTCGAGTTCATCAAGAACCATCTCGACAGCCTCGGAGTCTACGCCGTGATGTATGTCTCCCCTCTGGACACAGCCAACAACGTGACAGTGGACGCCTACGCCGCCAAGCAGATCAACGCCAAGGTGAGCGATGCGATAAAGGATGACGTAAACAGCATCATCGAGCGCTACAAGCTCCAGCAGTACAATATCGAGAACTTCGACCAGATACAGGCGGACCTCAGCCACGAGGTGGACCTGAACACCTACATCGTCAGCGAGGACGGCGAGGACCGTGAGTCGATACTCGGCATCAACATGGCCATCTCCTTCATCATGGGCTTCGTCATCTACATGTTCGTGACGATGTTCGGCAACATGGTCATGACCAGCGTCATCAACGAGAAATCCAACAGGATAGTCGAGGTCATCGTCTCCTCCGTCAAGCCCTTCGACCTGATGATAGGCAAGATCCTCGGCGTGGCGAGCGTGGCCCTCACCCAGTTCTTCATCTGGGTGATACTGACCCTGGCCATAGTCTTCGGCTTCCAGCTCGCCATGGGCCCCGAACTGATGGGTGACCCCGAGGCCATGGAGCAGATGACCCAGATGGCCGGCATGGGTACCGAGCAGATAACCGAGATGGCCCAGGCCTCCGACAGCGAGATGGCACAGGTATTCTCGGCCATCAAGGAGGTCAACTTCGGCCTCATCATCGGCTGCTTCCTGATTTACTTCGTGCTCGGCTACCTGCTGTACGCCTCCCTCTTCGCAGCTATCGGTTCCGCAGTGGACAACGAGGCCGACACCCAGCAGCTCGTCCTGCCCGTGACCATTCCCCTCATCATCGGTCTGCTGCTCATGCTCCAGGCCTTCCAGAACCCCGACAGCCAGCTGGCCTTCTGGGGCTCCATGATTCCCTTCACCTCCCCGATGGTGATGCTCGCCCGCGTACCCTTCGAGGGCTGCGTCCAGACCTGGGAGCTGCTGCTGTCCATCGGGCTGCTGCTGATTACCTTCCTGATAGCTGTGTTCTTCTCCGGAAAGGTCTACCGTATCGGTATTCTGATGCACGGTACGAAGTACTCCTGGAAGGACATCTGGAAATGGTTAAAATACTGATTCGGCGCGTCATAGCGGGCAAACTGCGGCGTTGTCTTCGGCGGACGGCTCAGTCATTTACGTCAAGTAAACTCCTTCACCGTCCTCCTCGACGCCTTGCATTTTACCCACTCTGACGCACCTCTGATGATGCTTTATTTAATTTGTGATGGTTTGCCTCTCTCCGGTATTTTCCGTTTTGGGATTAACTTTTGGAATGACGGCGTGTTTGACATTGTTTAAGAATTAGAATTTAATTTTTACGATTTTTACGATGAAGGATTGTAAGTTTTTATTTGTGGTTCCTGTGCTGCTTTTGGCGGGACAGCTGCTGAGTGCTCAGAACTTTGAGTACAAGTGGCAGAGGGTACACATGGACTCGACCTATGAGAGTTCGACGGTGTATCCGGTGGACAGCATCGTAGCGGAGCATGAGGAGCAGATGGGCCCTCTGATGAAGGTGGTCATCTACTCCAGTGCTGAGATAGAGGAGGCCCAGCCCGAGAGCGCCCTGACCAACCTGGTGGCCGACATGCTGATACACGCCGCGCAGCCTTATATCGACAACGATTATCCCACCATGTCCCTGACCAACATGGGCGGCATCCGCAGCAACTTCCCCAAGGGCGCGGTCCGCGTCTACGACATCTATTCCACCCTTCCGTTCAACAACTCGGTCGTAGTGGCCGTGATGAAGGGCAAGGATGTGCGGGAGATACTCGAGAACTTCGCTGAGCGTGAGCGCTTCGAGGCCCTCGGCGGAGTGCGTATACTGGTTGAGGACAAGGAGATAGAGAACTGCCTGATAGGAGGGCAGCCCTTGGAGGAGGACGGCCTGTATAACCTTGTGACCATCGATTTCCTGCTCGACGGCGGCGACCGCTTCCACATCGGCAGCGAGGCCGTCTCCATCAAGCGCACCGGCATAGTGATGCGGGACGCTGCAGTGGCCTATCTGGAGGAACTCTCCGAATCCGGAGTGGTGCTGGAGAACAAGACGGACGGACGCGTAATCATTGACGAGGACTAAAATCAGATGACTCAAGTTATGAAAATGATGAACAATATCATATCCGTGGCGGCCGCCCTTCTGCTCTTCGCTGCCGCACCCGCTCTCACTGCCCAGGATCTGGTGATCCTGCATACCAATGACACTCATTCCCAGATAGAGGAGGTCCGCACCGGCAAGGGCGCCGGCACAGGAGGAGTACACCGCCGCGCCGAGTATTTCCAGCAGGTGCTTTCCCAGTACGGCAAGGACCACGTGCTGATAGTCGATGCCGGGGACTACAACCAGGGCACACCGTACTTTACGGTCTTTGGCGGAGACCTCGAGATGGAGGTGATGAACGCCCTTGGCTATGAGGTCGTGGCCATCGGCAACCACGAGTACGACAACGGAGTGGACGAGCTTGCCCGCCGTCTGTCCAAGGCAGAGTTCCAGACTGTCTGCGCCAACTACGATTTCTCCGGAACGGCTTTGGAGGGTCTGGTTAAGCCTTACGTCATCGTGGAGAAGGCAGGTAAGAAGATAGGCATCTTCGGCCTGACTGTCCCTCTCCGGACCTTGGTCGCCAGGCAGAATCTGAAGGGTATCGTCTATATGGACGCTTTCGCCTCCGCTGACAAATGGGCCGACTACCTCAAGAATGTGGAGAAGTGCGACCTGGTCATCGCCCTGACCCACCTCGGTTACTCCGGCTATCCGGACCAGGCCAACGACGTCGCCCTTGCCAAGGACTCCGAGAACATCGACATCATCATCGGCGGCCACAGCCACACCTTCCTCAAGACCGACCGCGTCTACAAGAACCGCGTCGGCCGTGACGTCGTAGTCGTCCAGGCCGGAGCCCAGGGAGAATGGGTCGGTCGCTTCGACATCGACTTCAAGTAGCTGTCAGCCATCAAGTAGCCGTCCTCCTTCTCCCGGCCTTTCCCACCTTCGGAAGGTGTGCAGTTTTTCCGCGAAATCGTCCCACCTTCTGAAGGTGAGTATTCTCGCCATGTCCGCCACAGCGTCTGTAGCCGCGTTTTCCTTCCGCTCCGGCCTTTCGCACCTTCGGAAGGTGTGCAGTTTTCCCGCGAAATCGTCCCACCTTCGGAAGGTGAGTATTCTCGCCATGTCCGCCACAGCGTCTGTAGCCGCGTTTTCCTTC
>DHKFR23501__coassemble_1321_pt1 | contig 11336 bp, 11 predicted proteins | sample DHKFR23501__metabat2_low_PE_038 | metagenome-assembled genome bin DHKFR23501
GCTCACCGGCCACGTACTGGTTCCAGGCCGAGCCGCCGAAACGGTACCAGTCCACTCCGGCTGTCAGGCGGTTGCCCCGGAACAGCCTCACGCTCTGATAGGCCGATATTCCCATCATGTCATCGCGCGAATTGAAGCGGTAGTCCAAGGGTGTCTCTCCGGCCGAAGGCATGTAGCCGTCATTGATATGATGGCCGCCCCAGTTGTAGAACACGCTGAGGGCACCCGATGTCCGTCCGTACTCGTTCTCCACGGCCAGCGAAGTCATGCCGCGGGTCACGCTCTGGTCAGCATCCACGAGAGGAGCTGAGACGGTGCCTGGATTGGAGGCATTGAAGTGCGTCACGTTGACATCAGCCCGGACCCTCCAGTTTTCGGTAAAATCATAGCCCAGCTTGGCATAGCCGCCGTACTGCCCGAAGCCCATATCCTCCCGGTGCCCGTCAGTGCGGTTGTAGGACAGGCTGACCACACTGGAGAAGCCGCCTAGGCGTATCCGGTTGGTCGCCTCGGTCTGCACGGTGTTCCAGGAGCCGTAGCCTGCGGAAATATTGGTCCGGACTCCGTCCTCATCCATCCTTCGGGTGACGATATTGACCACACCGCCCATCGCATTGGAACCGTAGAGCACCGATGCAGGGCCGCGCAGCACCTCCACCTGCTCGGCCATCAGGGACTGATAAGCGTCCGAGATGGGATGACCGAACATGCCCATATACTGCGGATGACCGTCGATGAGCACCATCACCTGACCCGAACCGCCGCTGAGACCGCGGACAGAGATATTTCCGGCTGCACCCCCGGACACTCCGTAACCCATTACTCCGCGGGAGGTAGAAAAGAAGCCCGGCACCTGCTCGGTAAGCAGCGGCAGCAGCGACGGTGTGAAGGAAGATTCTATGGACGGGCGGTCCAATATGGTGACTGTCAGCGGAAGATTCCTGATATCACTTCTGCTTCTGGTGCCTGTCACAACCACCTGCGAGAGGGTATCGCGCCATCCCGTCCGGGCAGAATCAACAGGTTCCCCGCTATTTCGGGCCGAGACCCTGATAGAGGCAGCCGCGCACAGGACAGCAGCGGCAGCCAGTACAAATATCCTGTTCATCATTGTGTCTGTTTACGCCCGCAAATATAAGCTTTCGGTGCAGCACAGATGAAAGATTTAAACGGAAAATATAACCATTTTTACATATCTTTGCGGCATGAAAAGATTCCTACAGAAACCGTTCAGGGTATCGCTGACCAAGAACATACTGCTGATCATCGGTATACTCGCCGCAGGCTACATCATCGTAAGCCTCCTTCTCACAGTCATAACCAGACACAATCAGGAGCTCACCGTCCCTGATTTCTCAGGAATGAGCCTGCAGGAGGCGGCTGCGGCAGCAGATGAGGCCGAGCTGCGCCTGGACGTGACGGACTCGGTATACATCCGGGGAATGGAGCGTGGCGTCATCACCCGTCAGAATCCCATACCCGGCAGCAAGGTCAAGAAAAACCGGCGCATCCTACTGGTGATCAACTCTGTAGTCCCCCGTCAATCCATCATGCCATCCCTCGTCGGATACTCCATGAGGCAGGCCCGCACGGAGCTCACCGCCACAGGACTCAATATCGGCAGGCTCATCTATGTCGAGGACATAGCCACGAACAACGTGCTCGCGCAGCAGTACAAAGGCAGGGACATCGCCCCCGGCACCCAACTCAACAGCGGTTCCTACATAGACCTGGTGGTGGGGCTCAACCCGGCCGACAGCACTACCTTCGTACCCAATGTCATCGGCTACAAATACCAGATGGCCTCCGAGCTGCTCCACGACAACTCCCTCAACATCCTCAACTGCGAGTTCGACAACACCGTCAGCTCCTACGCCGACTCCCTGGAGGCCTACGTCTACGGCCAGACCCCGCCGGCATCCGACTCCGTCAGCGTACGCAGAGGCTCAGACGTGATTCTGTTCCTGTCCAAGGATGTAACCCGCATTCCCGAACCCGAGACCGACAGCACCGATGTCCAGTCCCGATAACCCCATAAATACCGTTCCCCTCCCCGGTCCCGTCGATGAGGATTTCCTCAGGGAAGAGGAGGACAACCCCGACGAGGAAAACGACCAGGGTCTGTTCGAGCACTACCATGTCACTGTCGATCGCGGCCAGAGCCTTCTGCGCATCGACAAGTTTCTCACGGCCCACATCATGGGCGCATCCCGCAACCGCATCCAGCAGGCCATCGATGCCGGCTACGTCTACGTGGGCGGCACACCGGTCAAGGCCAATTACCGGGTCAAGCCCCTGGACGACATACGTATCTGCCTACCATACCGCCGCCGCGGCTACGAGATCCTTCCGGAAAAGATGGACCTGGACATCCGCTATGAGGACGAGGACGTGCTGGTGATCAACAAGCCCGCGGGCCTCGTGGTGCATCCCGGCTGCGGACACTACACCGGTACCCTGCTCAACGGCCTGGCCTGGTACCTGGGCCGCAGCCAGGGTGCCGATGCCAAGGACGACAGAATGGGCATCCTGGTGCACCGCATCGACAAGGATACATCCGGCACCCTGCTGATAGCCAAGAATGACGACGCACAGCTCTTCCTGGCCCGCCAGTTCTTCGTACACTCGATTGAAAGGGTCTATACAGCAATAGTATGGGGGGACATGGAGGGGGACACAGGCACCGTTACCGGCGACATAGGCCGTGACCCAGCCAACCGCATCCGGTTCAAGGTCGTGGAGGACGGCACGGGAAAGCATGCCGTGACACACTGGAAGGTCATCGAGAGACTTGGCTACGTGACAGTGGTGGAATGCCGCCTCGAGACCGGGCGCACCCACCAGATCAGGGTCCACATGAACCACATCGGTCACCCCCTTTTCAACGACTCCCTCTACGGCGGCGACCGCATCCTCAAGGGCACCCTCTACTCCCGCTACCGCCAGTTCATAGACAACTGCTTCGAGATACTGCCCCGTCAGGCCCTCCACGCAGGTACCATCGGGTTCATCCACCCCCGTACCCGCAAAAAAACAGTCGTCGGGAGCGAGCTGCCCGACGACATGAAAAATCTCATTTCCAGATTCCGTACTTTCACAGGAGCGCGCCAGGACTGACGTCCTGACGACACCCTCCCGGGGGAACCCAGTACTGCTACCTGTGGGGAGGCCTTGGTCCGCCCGGACCGCGGCGGGGTCCGCCGCCCATCTTGCCGAAGTTGCCGAAGCGGTAGACAAGGGATATCGTGAAATACTGTCCGAGGGTGTTATTGTAGGTATCCTCGACATAGTTGTCAGTAGTCGTACGGTAGTTGTTCTTGGCCTGGTTCAGGATATCGTAGACCTTGAAGCGCAGGGTCATCCTGTCCTTGAGGAAGAGCTGGGAGATCTCGGCGTTCCACATCAGCTCAGGCTCTCCGAATCCGGACTCATAGCCGATGTAGTAGTTGTACCTGGCGTCTGTGCGCAGCTCCATACCCCAGGGGAGGGTAGCGTTGACCTCAGCGAAGACCGAGTTGTCCCAGGTATCGGCCCTGGCCTGAGAGGCTATCTCGTACCATGCCTTGCGGTAGGATGCGCTGGCTCCCAGCCTGGTCTCTATATAGTCATTGCGGTAGACGAATGTCAGGTTCTCCGACACGCTCATCGAGGTAGTCCTGCCTCCTATGAGGTAATCCCGGATCTCCTCGAAGGTGGTAGCCTCCGGGTTGTCGCCGGTATAAGAGACAGAGCTGCTTACCGACCCGCGGGTAAAGGACATCAGGGAGAATCCCGACTTGCCGAACTGCGAGTTGATCATCAGCATCATGTTTCCGCTCAAGGTAGGACGGTCCGAGTTGATGGGCACCGTGTACTGCGTACCGGTGGAGTTGTACCAGCTGGCATTGATGATGTCGTCCTTGGTGTAATTGAATCCTCCGGATACCGAATAGGTGGAGAAAGTCTCCATGTCGGTGTAGTTGTAGCGCACCCTGAAACGGTTGTCGAACGAGGGCTTCAGGTCCATGTTGCCGACAGACACGTACAGGGGATCGGAGTTGTCGGGCACCGGCATCAGCTGGGTTATGGAAGGCTGGGAAGTGCTGCCGTTGTAGTTGATGCGGAGAAACTCGTTGTCGTTGAAATCGTAGTCAAACCTGGCCGAAGGAGCGAAGTTCCAGACAGTGTAGTTGACATTGCGCGCCTTGTTGAAGTCATCCCTGGTTATCGTGGTCGAAGGCTGCGCATTGACTCCAAGCTGGAGATTGTATTTCTTCTCCTGCTTCATGAAACTTATCTGCATCCTGTGGCGCAGGTAGGTGTTCTCCATACGGGAAGAATAGACAGAGTCCAGCTCATCGCTCAGGGTGCCGTCCTCGAGGATATCCCTGGTATCCTTCTCGGAGCGGGAGTTGCTCCAGTTGAAGCGGTAGGACCCCAGCAGGAAAAAGTTCTTGCCCAGCGGCTCGGTGTAGGTGAGGTCAGCGGAGGCCGAATAACTCTCCTCGCGCTGTATGTAATGCTGGTTGATCACCTCGGTACCGGAAAGAAGACCTCCGGAGTAGGTGTTGGTCTCAGAGTAGTTGGTTCCGTCGTAGTCACTGTTGGACAGAGAGTAATCGACATTGAGGGAAAGAGTCCTGCCGGCCTTCTCGCCTATCCTCTGACGGTAGAGCAGACGGCCGTCGGTCCTCCACGAGGTTCCGTCAGAGGAGGTCTCGCTGACACCGTCGTTGACCTTGCCGGTGCTGGAGTTGTCGGTCGCATACTCGCTGCGCTCGTCGTAGCGGGACCTGTTGTAATTGAAGCTCGGCCGGAAAAGCAGCGAAGTCTTGTCGTTGAACTTATAGTCCAGATCCAGTCCTGCGCGGTGCCCGTCACTGTACATAAAACTGGTCTCGTTGTTGGTGGTGTGCTGGCTTACGCTGTCATTGAGGAAGGTGGTACGGCTGCTGCGTTCCTCCACGTCACGCGTCATTCCGTTATAGAGGTAGTTGCCGCCCAGCTCCCGGTCGCGGTCCCCGCCTATGTTCATATTGGCGTTGACACCACCCATCCAGGTGGTCATGATGCCTCCGCGGTTGCCGCCGAAGCCCCTCATCCTCATGCCGCCGCCCATTCCCATATCTCCGAAACCGCGGTTATTGGTGTTGTTGGCGTTGAATATGATGCTTATCTGATTGTCCTGGGTGAAGCGTCCCACCATGCCGGAGGCCTGGTACCTGGCCGCATGGTCATCTGTCTGGAGATCATGTCCGCCGCCGGCCGCAATATTGCCGAACCACGACTCAAGCAGTCCTGGTTTGATACTCAGGTCGATGACCTTTTCCTCCTCACCGTCATCGATGCCGGTGAACTCCGCCTGATCGGACTTCTTGTCGACCACCTTCAGCTTCTCGATAAGCTTAGCCGGGATGTTCTTCGAGGCCAGGGCCGGGTCATCGAGGAAGAACTCCTTACCGTCTATCATCACCTTTTCGATAGTCTCGCCCTGAAACGTGATGCCGCCGTCAGTGTCCACCTCCATGCCCGGCACTTTCTTGAGGAGATCCTCCAGCATGTCGTTGTCCGTGGTCTTGATGAGGGAAGCGGTAAATTCTATCGTGTCTTTCTTGACTATCACCTGATTGCCTACAGCCGAGACCACGACCTCGTCCAGCATGGTGATGTCCTCGTTCATCAGCATCTCCCCGAGGTCCGTCACCTTTTCCTTGAGCTCCACCGGATGCGTGAGCCGGTAATAGCCCATAAGCTCGGCCACGAAGATATACTTGCCGGGCGGCACGTTGGATATGGTGCCCTTGCCTTCGCCGTCAGTCATGGCATAATACGCTCCCTTGATGCCGCCGTCCTTGGAGACATAGATAGTCGCATAGGACACCGGTTCGTTGGATACTGAGTCGGTAAGCTTCACCTTGAGGGAGAGATTTCCTTTCACCTGTGCTGAAAGACTCCCCGCCGAAAGGAGAGCGAGGAGGAAAAATAGAAGGATACGTCTGTGTGTCATCGCCTGTTCTGGATGTATTTGTTTTATTAACGTTCTTTTGACAAATCTGTCAGGCGATAGTTTAATCAAAGGCTCTGTTTATTTTACACGGTCCGGGTGGGCCTTTATGAACTTTGCCCAGTCCGTAGATGCGGCCGTATCGGCCAAGGGGCTTACCAGCTGGTAAAAATGGCACATGGCAATGGCGAGGGCATCGGTGGCATCCAGGAAACGGGACTGGAACTCCACTCCCAGGGTCCTCGAGAGGATGAGGGCGACCTGCTCCTTCGAGGCACCTCCCTGCCCTGTCACCGCCATCTTGACCTTGCGCGGGGCATATTCGTAGATAGGAAGGTTACGGGCAATAGCGGCTGATATAGCCGCTCCCTGCGCCCTGCCGAGCTTGAGCATGACCTGGGGGTTGCGGCCGTAGAACGGAGCCTCCACCGCCACGTCATCCGGGCTGTAGCGGTCGATGATCCCGCCTACGCCGGAGTAGATGGTGTTGAGCTTCGCGAAATGGTCCTTCTCCTTTCTCAGGTCCAGCACGCCCATGTCCACATAATGAACGCGGCTGCGGTCAATGAGAACGATCCCGTACCCTAGAATCATGGTACCGGGGTCTATTCCCAATATTATCCTCTGCCGTCCGTCCATCCGCATATCAGTCGATGCGGAAGAAACGGGTGTACTCGTGCAGCACCTTCGGAACGGTGATACCGTCGGGGGTCTGGTTGTTCTCCAGCAGGGCGGCCACTATGCGGGGCAGGGCCAGGGAGCTGCCGTTAAGGGTGTGGGCCAGCTGGATATGTCCCTCGGAATCCTTGTAACGGAGCTTGAGACGGTTGGCCTGATAGGACTTGAAGTTGGAGACTGAGCTGACCTCCAGCCACCTCTTCTGGGCTGCCGAATAGACCTCGAAGTCATAGGTGATGGCCGATGTAAAGCTCATGTCTCCTCCGCAGAGACGCACGATACGGTAGGGCAGCTCCAGCGAGCTGACCAGTCTCTCCACATGGAGGACCATATCGTTGAGAGCCTTCTCTGAGGCCTCCGGAAGAGAGAGCTGGACGATCTCCACCTTGTCAAACTGGTGCAGACGGTTAAGTCCGCGGACATCCTTGCCGTAGGAGCCCGCCTCACGGCGGAAGCAGGGGGTATAGGCAGTCATCCTTACGGGAAAGTCGGACTCGGAAAGAATCGTATCACGGTAGATATTGGTCACGGGCACCTCGGCGGTAGGCACAAGGTAAAACCTGTCCTGCGATGCAAAATACATCTGGCCCTCCTTGTCGGGCAGCTGTCCGGTGCCGAAGCCGGAGGCCTCATTGACCATGATGGGAGGCTCTATCTCGAGATAGCCGGCCTTGGTATTGTAGTCCAGAAAATACTGTATGAGCGCACGCTGAAGCCTGGCACCCTTTCCCTTGTAGACGGGGAATCCGGCTCCTGTAAGCTTTACGCCCAGGTCGAAATCTATGATATCATATTTGGAGGCCAGTTCCCAGTGAGGAAGGGCTGTGTCGGGCAGGTCGGGAATGTCACCGCCCATGCGGACCACTACGTTGTCGTCGGCGCTCTTTCCTTCCGGGACCATCTTGTCGGGAAGGTTGGGCAGAAGCACCAGCAGGTCGTCCTGCTGTTTCTGGCAGCGCTCCATTTCCTCCTCCAGCTTTTTGGACTGCTCCTTCATTGCGGCCACCTCTTTCTTGGCTGCCTCCGCCTGGTCCTTCAGTCCCTGCTGCATCAGCCTGCCTATTTCCTTGGCCTTTGTCTTCTGGGCCGAGAGTGCCGCGTCAAGCTCAGTCTGGCATGCCCTGCGGCGGGCATCCTGCTCAAGTATCTGTTCTACAATCCTGGAAGCATCGAAATTCTTGACAGCCAGCCTTTCTACTACGAATTCGGGCTGTTCCCTCAAAAGTTTTAAAGTCAGCATCTGATTCTATATTTTAAACGGATGCAAATATAGTAAAAATAAAAAGAGGCCGTGCTTCAAAACAGCATGGCCTCATCATAAATTTCTTCTGCAGGATTACTCAGCCGCAGGGGGAAGGACAGATACATAGGACTTGTTCTCCCTGGTCTTGCGGAAAGTTACAACACCGTCCACGAGAGCATACAGAGTGTGGTCCTTGCCCATTCCTACGTTCTTACCGGGATAGTGGACTGTGCCTCTCTGACGTACGAGGATATTGCCGGCCTTGGCCATCTGGCCGCCGAACAGCTTCAGTCCAAGTCGTTTGCTATGCGATTCACGACCGTTCTTGGAACTACCGACACCTTTTTTGTGAGCCATAATGTATTTCCTCCTAAACTTTAAGCGATCTCTTCAATGAGAATCTGGGTTAAACACTGGCGATGACCGTTCAGCTTCTGATAGCCTTTGCGGCGTCTCTTCTTGAAGACCAGAACTTTGTCAGCCTTTACATGATCCACGATGGTGGCCTTTACGTTGACACCCTCCACATAGGGAGTGCCGACCTTGACCGAACCGTTGTCATCGGTCAGAAGCACCTTGGAGAAATCGAGGGACGTACCCTTGTCTCCCTCGAGGCGGTTCACGAAGATTTTCCTGCCCTTCTCCACCTTGAATTGCTGTCCTGCAATGTCTACAATTGCGTACATTTACTTGAACTATAGTTTTAAAAGTTAACGGCAGTAAGCGGTTATTATCCTTTCAAATAACTCTTATTCAGCAGCTTAACAGCCTAAATCATTGTTTTTGGGAGAGCAAAAATAGTACTTTTCAATATTTTTCACAAATTAAATTAAAAAATGTTACTTTTTTTTTCATAAATTCGCTCCCGCGAAAAACAAGATGACAACATGGAATCCCCATTTACCCACAACTCCATCGCCACTGGCAACGACTTCCTTTCCAGAAAGAAAGACGTCAGCCACCTCGTATCCATTATCGCAGATGGCAGACATGCCGTCATCTACGAGCCTCCCCGCACCGGTAAGAGTTCGCTCGTACACATGGCCCTCGGCCAGTACGTGCAGAACCCCGGGTATCACATTTTTACTTTCAGTCTTCTCAACATCTACGACACCGAAGATTTCCTGCATAAGCTGGAAGAGATTTCCAGTCTGCCGCCGGAGCCTCGGCCGATTGTTCTCCTGGAAGAGTTCCAGTGTATTCTCCGGCTCGAGGGCTGGGAAAGGCTGCTCCGTATGCTTGAGAAAGAATGGCAAAGACCGGACGGGCCTGTATTCATCGTTACAGGATCCGGCGTCAACGCCATGAAGCATATATTCGAGGTGAAAAAGTTCTTCTACCGTCTCTACGACAGAGTCCGCCTCTCCCCCATTGATGAAAAAATAATATCAGACCATATTATTAAGACATTTCTCAGAGTCGGCAGGGTCGTCGAGCCCTCCCAGACCGAGTACATCTACGACATCACAGACGGACATCCCTGGTACATCTGGCAGATAGCCAACAGCTGCTTCAACCTGACCAAGGGATACCTCTCCAACAGCCTGCTCTCCGAGGCAGTCGACTCACTGCTCTACACTCACTTCGTCCGTTTCCAGGAGACCACGGACGGGCTGAGCCGCTATCAGATCTACCTGCTGAGAGCCATCTTCGACGGAGTGACCAAGGTCAGTTCCGCCGATGTCATAAACCGGTACCGCCTCAACTCCTCGGCCAACGTCCACCGCCTGAAGGAAGCCCTCTCCAAGAAAGAGGTGGTGGTCTTCGACGCCTTGGACTCACCAAGGATAATAGACCCTATATATAAGGTATGGCTGGACCGGTTCTACTTCAAGACAGAAAAGACACTATTGACAGACAACAGCTGAAAATGAAAAAACTGGCAGTACTCTCCGGAGCCGGAGTAAGCAAGGAAAGCGGCATCAATACGTTCCGCGACTCGGACGGGATGTGGGAACAATACCGCGTGGAGGAAGTCGCCTCCATCGAGGGATGGTACCGCAATCCGGAACTTGTCCTCGACTTCTACAATGCACGCAGACGGGACATACAGACCCGTCAGCCCAATGAGGCCCACCGCATCATCGCCGGCCTGGAGAAGGACTTTGACGTCACCGTCATCACCCAGAACATCGACAATCTCCACGAGCGGGCCGGTTCCTCCCGGGTACTTCACCTTCACGGGGAAATCACCAAGGCCCGCGGCGAGAGGTCGCTCAAGCCCGTCTACGACATCGGCTACAACGACATCCGCCTCGGGGACCTGGACGACCGGGGCGAGCAGCTCAGGCCGGACATAGTCTGGTTCGGGGAGGCGGTGCCGATGATCGAACCCGCAGCGGAGATTGTCTCCGAATGCGACGTACTGCTGGTCATAGGTACATCTCTGGTGGTCTATCCGGCCGCCGGTCTGGTCAACTACGTAAGGGACGGGGTTCCGGTCTATCTTGTGGACCCGAACCCCATACACGTAAGCTACAGGCATTACAGACAGATACAGGACGTAGCCACATCAGGCATGCGCAAGTTCATGGAACTGGTACCTTCGCTCAGATGAGTCAGGATTCATCCGCACCCAGAGTGCTCAGGTCACAGCCCGTAAAATGGTACGTGCTGTATACCGCCTCCAGGGCCGAGAAGGCCGTGGAGCGGCGTCTTGCACAGATGGGAGCGGAAGTGTTCCTGCCTCTGTACAGGGAGAAGCGGAAGTGGTCCGACCGGGTGAAGACCGTGGAAGTACCGCTTTACCGCTCTTACATCTTCGTACACTGCACCAGGGCAGAGCTATCGAAATACGCCTCGACAGAGGGCGTGGCCTGCCCTGTCTACTGGTGCGGAGAGCCGGCGGTGGTCCGTGACTCCGAGATCGAGGAGATACACAAGTTCCTCATAGTGACCGACCAGAGCCGCATCATCTCTGAAGGTGACATGGTACGCATCCTCGGAGGCCCCTTTGAGAAACGCAGCGGCCGTGTCACCAAGATCGACAACCGCTTCATCTACCTCACCCTCGAATCCATCGGAAACCTCACCGTCTGCGCCGAGCTGCGCATCGACAAGGAGATGGTCGGCAAGTAACTCTGAGAAAAAAAATTCCGGCAGACTGCGTGAGCCTGTCGGAATCGATATTGTAGGAGAAGTTCCCCGCGGGATTACTTCTGACGGTTCTTGTAGCGCTGGTAGAATTTGTCCACGCGGCCGGCGGTGTCGACGAGCTTCATCTTTCCTGTATAGAAAGGATGAGAGGTGTTGGAGATCTCGACCTTCACGAGAGGATAAGTCACGCCCTCGATATCGATGGTCTCACGGGTATTGACACAGGAGCGGGTGATGAACACATGCTCATTGGACATATCCTTGAAAGCTACAAGACGGTAGGATTCGGGATGTATACCTTTTTTCATTGTCTGTGAGTTTATAAATTGCCTTTTT
>DHKFR23501__coassemble_1344_pt1 | contig 11063 bp, 12 predicted proteins | sample DHKFR23501__metabat2_low_PE_038 | metagenome-assembled genome bin DHKFR23501
ATAGGGGTTCGATTCCCCTATCCACTACTTCTTCTTTTTTCTCCCTTTCACACAATGAGTGATACTGTAAGAACACGATTTGCGCCGAGTCCCACAGGATATATGCATATCGGGAATCTGCGTACGGCGCTTTTTGCATACCTGTTTGCAAAATCCCAGAACGGAAAATTCATACTCAGGATAGAGGATACAGACCAGGGCCGCTACGTAGAAGGCTCCGTAGACGTCATCTACGACACCCTTAGGACCGCCCGCCTCTTCCATGACGAGGGGCCGGACATCGGCGGAGACTACGGCCCATACACCCAGAGCGAGCGCAAGGACATCTACAGGCAATATGCCCTCGAACTTGTGGAGAAGGGCGCGGCCTACTACTGCTTCTGCCAGAAAGGAGACAAGGAGGCAGAGTCTTCCGAGAGCGGTTACGACCGCCACTGCCGCAACCTTACCCCCGAGGAGATCAAGGCTCAGCTCGATGCCGGCAGCCCCTATGTCATCCGCCAAAGGATACCTCTCGACGGCACCACTTCCTGGAATGATCTGGTGTACGGAGAGATCTCCGTGGAGAACTCCACCCTCGATGACCAGGTGCTGCTTAAGAGCGACGGCATGCCCACATACAACTTCGCCAACGTCGTCGACGACCACCTGATGAACATTACCCACATCATCCGCGGCTCTGAATACCTGTCCTCCAACCCCAAGTACCTGCTGCTCTACCAGGCTTTCGGATGGGAGACCCCGCAGTACATCCACCTGCCCATCATCAACGGACGCAACGCCGACGGCTCGATCAGCAAGCTCTCCAAGCGTCACGGAGCGGTCAGCTTCCAGGCCCTCGTGGAGCAGGGATATCTTCCCGAAGGCATAATCAACTACATCGCCCTCCTGGGCTGGTCCCCCAAGAGCGAGCAGGAGATATTCTCCATGGACGAGCTCATCGCGCAGTTCTCCATAGACGGGGTGCACAAGAGTCCCGCAGTGTTCGACTATCAGAAGCTGGGCTGGGTGGACGGACAGCACATCACGGCGCTCGATCCCGAAGTCTTCAGGCGTGATGCCTACCGCTATGCACAGATAGAGGGCACTCCCCTCGAGTCCAAATGGCCCAAGCTCGCATCCCTGCTGCAGTCCCGCATATCAAAGTACTCCGACATACCGGAGAAAATCGCCTTCCTGCACCGGATGCCGGAATACGACACATCCCTCTACATCCATAAGAAAAATAAATCCACCCTCGGGACATCAAAAGTCATTCTCGGCAAAGCCATAGAGAAACTGACAGCCCAGGAGGACTGGTCTGACGAAGCACTGCTCCAGTCCATGACAGAACTGGCAGCGGAGTGCGGGCTGAAGCTCGGGCCGCTCACATGGCCTGTGAGAATCGCCCTGTCCGGCCTGGCGGCCACTCCGGGAGGAGCAATAGACATACTCTACCTGCTGGGCAAGGAGGAGTCGCTGAAAAGGTTAGAGGATGGCATTCAACTAATTTCCAAAGAAAATTTGGTAGATGAAAAATAATCTATATCTTTGCACTCCCAAAATGGGGGCATAGTATGCCGAGACATAGTTGGAGGATTCGTCTAGCGGCTAGGACTCAAGATTTTCATTCTTGCAACAGGGGTTCGATTCCCCTATCCTCTACCAAAATATAAAAAGACACAAAATGGCAAACCACGCATCAGCAGAAAAGCGCAACCGTCAGAACGAAACGCGCAGATTGCATAACCGCTATTATGCAAAGACAACACGCAACGCCATCAGGGCGCTGAGGAACACTACCGACAAAGAAGCAGCTGCAGCTCTTCTTCCCAAAGTATCCGCTATGATCGACAAGCTCGCAAAGATCAATGTGATACACAAGAACAAAGCAGCTAACCTCAAGAGCGGAATTGCAGTTTACGTAAACAAGTTGTAATCTTTTTACGTTTCTGTACACAGATATAGGAAAAACTTCCCGAACTTAGTCGGGAAGTTTTTTTTATATCTGCACTATGAGCATCAATCACTGGAAAATGGACGACAGGCCGAGAGAAAAGATGAACGTGTCGGGCGCGGCCTCCCTGAGCGATTCAGAATTGCTTGCCATACTCATCAACACCGGCACGAAGGACAAGAGCGCGATAGACATTGCCAGAGAAGTTCTGGCAAAGGCCGACAATACCCTCAATTCCCTGAGCGGCCTGTCGCTGGACAGGCTCTGCGCCATACCCGGCATAGGTCACGCGAAGGCAGCACGCCTCCTGGCGGCCTTCGAGCTTGCGGCCAGGATACAGAGCGAGCCTCCCGTACCGCGCATGAAGATTACCGCATCCAGCTCCGTCAGCCGGATATTCATCCCCATAATGCGCAACCTCGAGCACGAGGAATGTTGGGTGCTGTTCCTCAACAAGGCCAACAAGGTCATAGCCAAGGAGAAAGTCAGCGTCGGCGGCATCAGCGGAGCTGTACTGGACACACGCCTGATTCTCCGAAAGGCCGTAGACAAGCTGGCCAGCGCCATCATCCTCATCCACAACCATCCGTCCGGGAACCCGTACCCCAGCGAGATGGACCGGAAACAGACGCGCATACTCCGCGATGCAGCGGGACTGCTGGACATAGCCCTGCTCGACCACGTTATTGTCGCCGGCAACCGCTACTACAGTTTCAGCGATGAAGGACTATGAATTTGACCCGGAATACCGAATTTTCCATATATTTGTAGAAAAAATCAGATCATGACCATCTTCAATCTTAGCGAAAAGCACTCTGTCCTGAACAAATTCATCGCGGAAATCCGCGACAAGGACATTCAGAAAAACCACATGAGATTCCGCAGGAATCTAGAACGCATCGGTGAGATTTTCGCATACGAGATAAGCCGGACACTCAGGTACAAAAACATAGAAGTAACTACGCCGCTGGGCATCTCCGGGTGCTGCGTGCCGGAAGACGGAATCGTGCTGGCCACTATCCTCAGAGCCGGACTGCCCCTGCACAACGGCCTTCTCAACTTCTTCGACGAAGCCCAGAACGCATTCATCGCCGCCTACCGCAAATACGGCAAGGACAACAAGTTTGACATCAAGCTGGAATATGTAACCTCACCCTCCGTCAACGGCAAGGTACTGATACTGGCAGATACGATGCTGGCTACCGGAGCATCCGTACTGCTGGCCTACCAGAAACTGCTGGAGGACGGGACCCCTGTCCACACCCACATCGTGTGCCCGATAGCAAGCACATACGGAGTGGAGTTCCTGTCCAAGAATCTTTCCCATAAAACCGTGACACTCTGGACCGGAGCCATAGACGAAGAGCTCACCAACAAGTCCTACATCGTGCCCGGCCTGGGAGACGCAGGAGACCTGGCATTCGGAGACAAGCTCTAAATCTCCTTGCGCATCCTGGCGATAGGAATGTTCAGCTGCTCGCGGTATTTCGCGACAGTACGGCGCGCAACCTTATATCCCCTCTGAGACAGGACTCCCACGAGTTCCTCGTCGGTGAGGGGCTTTTTCTTGTCCTCCGCGCCGATACTCTCGGAAAGGACTTTCTTTATCTCGCGGGTAGAGACCTCATCGCCGCTCTCTGTCTTCATTCCCTCCGAGAAAAAGTATTTAAGCGGATAGACTCCGAAATTGGTCTGGATGTACTTGCAGTTGACAACACGCGATATGGTGGATATATCGAGCCCAGTTTTCTCAGCTATATTCTTGAGCACCATTGGTTTCAGTTTGGCCTCATCCCCATCCAGGAAGAAGTCGTGCTGAAAATCCAGTATCGCCTTCATAGTATTGTATAGTGTATTCTGCCTCTGCTTGATCGCCTCCACGAACCATTTGGCCGAGTCGAGCTTCTGCTTTACGAACGTCACCGCCTCCTTGCCCCGTTTGCCGGAGGATGCGGCGGAGTTCATCAGCAGATCGGCATAGCGCTTGTTGACCCTGAGCTCCGGCACCGAAAACTTGGGCATGGAGAGTATCAGCTCCCCGTCCTTGTTTTCCAGGATAAAGTCGGGCACTATCTGCTGAGCCTGCTCCACGTATGAGTCGTCAATCTGACCTCCCGGACGCGGGTTGAGGCGGACAATCTCGTCCATAGCATCCTTCAGTCCGCTCTTGTCCATACCTGTCCTGGCCATTATCTTGTCATAATGCTTGCGCGAGAACTCTTCGAAGTAATTCTCCAATATCTCTTCCGCCCTCAGTCTTGCAGGAGTCTGCTCCTTGGCCCTGAGCTGCAGCAGCAGGCATTCCTTGAGATCACGGGCGCCTACCCCCACCGGCTCGAACTCCTGGATGACTTTAAGGATCTTCTCGACATGCTCGGGCGTAGTCTCTATATTGAGCCTGAATGCGATATCGTCTGTAAGGGAAAGAATGTCACGGCGAAGATAGCCGTCATCGTCTATACTGCCGATGATAAATGACGCGATGGTCCTGTCATCACCCTTAAGATCGCTGTAGCCCAGCTGCATCTCGAGATTCTGATGGAAGCTCTCCTTGACGGAGAATGTATTGTACTGGGGCTTGAGATCCTTGCCCTGGTTGTTGATATATAGACGGTAGGAGGGCGTGGAGTCATCCTGGGGACTGTAGTCGCTCAAGGACACGTTCTTAGGTTCCCCGTCCTCGGTCTCTTCGGATGAGGGGGCTTCGTCAAGTACGGGATTCTCCTCCAGCTCCTTCTTGATCCGCTGCTCAAGCTCCAGGGTAGGAAGTTCCAAGAGCTTGATTGTCTGAATCTGGAGAGGAGAGAGACCCTGCTGCAGCTTCTGTTGTAATCCTTGTTTTAACATAACTGACTTCAAAGATAACAATAAATATTCTATATTTGTACTTTGTTGTTCAGATATGGATTCAGAAAACACCATCCTCTCAGTAGACGTCGAGAAAGTGATCCGGGGGAAGAGTCCGAAACTTGCGGACCGCCTGCCGCGGTTTGTCATCGAATACATCAAGAAGACTATTCATCAGGACGAGATCAACCGCCTTCTGTCAGACAACAAAGACTTCACCGGAACGGAGTTCGCCTCACATATACTCCAAGACCTCGGTGTGACCTACAGCGTACACTATACGGGGGCATCCGCCCCGGATCCCTCCGGACGCTACATCTTCGTATCCAACCACCCCCTCGGAGGACTGGACGGAATGATACTCATATCCTACATCGGCAGCCGCTTCCCGGACGTACGGTTTGTCGTCAACGACCTGCTGATGTATATCAAGCCACTGGCTCCCGTCTTTGTACCGGTCAACAAATACGGGCACATGCGGCACGAGAACACCCGCATATTCCAGGACACCTTCAACTCGGACGCCCAGGTACTCTACTTTCCCGCAGGTCTATGCTCCAGGCTCATCAAAGGCAGGGTAACAGATCTGGACTGGAAGAAAACATTCATAACCAAGGCCATAGAAAGCCGGCGGGACATCGTACCGATGTTTTTCTCCGGAGAGAACTCCCGTCGTTTCTACCGCCTGGCCAACATCCGCAAACGGCTGGGAATAAAGTTTAATATCGAGACGTTCCTGCTGCCTGACGAGATGTTCCGCAAGCGAGGCTCCTCCTTCGACCTGTACATCGGGGAGCCGGTACCATACACCTCCCTGACAGGGGAGCACAGTCATAAAGAATGGTGCGACATAATAAGACAGAAAAGCTATGCAACCTGTAATCAAGCCCGTTGACCGCAAGCTCATCAAGCGTGAGCTTACGGCAGCCAAGTACATCAGGACCACCCGAAAGGGCGACAACGAACTCTACGAGGTCACATACAAGGACTCTCCCAACATAATGCAGGAGATAGGGAGACTGCGGGAGATCTCCTTCCGGCTGGCAGGAGGCGGCTCGGGCAAGGACTGCGACATAGACCAGTTCGACACCGACCCTACTGACTTCTACCGTCAGCTCATCGTCTGGGACCCCCACGACAAGGAGATTCTGGGGGGATACCGGTACATTCTATGCGGAGGCATCCCCACTGAGAAAATGGCCACCAGCGAGATTTTCCGTTTCTCAGACTCCTTCGTAAAGGACTACCTGCCCTTCACCATAGAGCTGGGCAGGTCGTTCATTCAACCCAACTACCAGAACATCAATGTCAAGCGTAAAGGGCTATATGCATTGGACAATCTATGGGACGGGCTGGGCGCACTGATGCTCAAATACTCGCACTACAGGTATTTCTTCGGCAAGGTGACCATGTACACGTCCTACAACATGAAGGCCCGCAATACCCTGCTCAATTTCCTGCACAAGTACTTCGGAGATCCGGACAATCTGGTCTCCCCAGTCACACCCATCGACTATGACAGCAGCAACAGATACTACATGGAACTTTTCAAGGACCTGGACTATCACGAAGCATACAAGGTCCTGCAGAAAGAAATCAAGCTCAACGGGGAACACATCCCCCCTCTGATCAACTCCTACATGAACCTCTCTCCGTCGATGAGGGTCTTCGGTACTGCTGTCAATGAAGGGTTCGGCAGTGTGGAGGAGACCGGCATCCTCGTCAATATGGAGGACATCTATCCGGAAAAGAAAGAGAGGCACCTGGCCCCCATGCAGGAGGCCCTGCACGCCATGGCCGCCAGATTCAGACCTAAATGGTGGAGAAAAATTCTCTAACCAGGAAAACCGCGGGATATTCCGGCCGTATTGCCTCCAGGAAACGCATGGCGTCGGACTTGGAGCGGAATTCTCCTACCGTCACTTTGAAATAGGGATTGTCATAGATTCTGAATACCGGGACTTCGGGATAATGCACCCTGAACGTGTCCGCAATCTGCTCTGAAACCGCTCTGGCATCCTGACTGTTGTCAAAATATATGCGGAGCCTGTATCCCTGCGCCCTGCGGCTCTTGTTCTTCTCCACCTGGGCTCCGATGGCCTTGGTCAGCGAGTCGCTCATCCGCACCTGCCCCTTGAGATAAGTCATCAGGCTGTCATAGCTCATATACCTGACGATGGCTGCGCTGTCAGCCTGAACATGTACCGCGGCCGTATCGGGCACTTCCCGCACCTGCCCCTGCGCAGCAGAGGCATGGACGGCGGCAACGACCGCGACAATCAATATGGAAATCAGCCTCCTCATATCTGTCATCTTACGCTGTTTATTATATTCTCCAAAGGAACTTTGTTGAGTTTCAATGTTTTCTTGCGGGATCCATCGGCACTCAGGACTATCTTCCCATCCACTTTATAGTCGTCCAGTTCCCAGCTGCGCAGGTCCAGGCCTGCCGTGATGATGGCGATAGGATCCAGCACAGACGCCTTCACCGGGATACGCACCTTGCTTACCGTGCCTGGCTGCGCGGAAGAAGTCCCGTCGAGAGTCAGACTCACAAATTCCCTGCCGTCCCGCAGCAGCACGGCATCGGCAGACTCAATGGCGATTACATGTTCTGTGGGGTTGTTCACGGTAGCCTCCAGGACTATTGTCGCCGAGGACGTCCCGTTGAAGCGCAGACTGCCAAGGGCGACCTGCCCTACACTGACCTGCCTGTATCCGGTGCATCCTGCCAGCAGCAGGAGCGCAGGAAGCAATAGTATAATTCTTCTCATAATTCTCTGCAGTTTGTTCCGGCAAAGATATAAAAAGTTATCTTTGCGGTGCAATGGCAAATGACAAAAGAATATTCATAGAGACATACGGCTGTCAGATGAATGTCTACGACAGCGAGATAGTCCTCTCCATCCTGGAAAAGGAAGGCTACACTCCCTGCAGGGGACTGGAGGAAGCGGATCTTATCATGGTCAACACCTGTTCCATCAGGGACAATGCCGAACAGCGCGTCTGGGGCCGCCTCGACCGGTTCCTCCAGGAGAAGAAGCACCGCAGGGTCACGGTAGGAGTGCTGGGCTGCATGGCGGAAAGGCTCAAGCAGGAGCTCCTCTCCCATCCGGCGGTGGACCTGGTGGCGGGTCCCGATACTTACCGGGACCTCCCGAGGATGCTCCGCTGCCTGGCAGAAGAGGGGGAGAAACAGGTCAATACCGTCCTCTCGCTCCGGGAGACATACGCAGACATCGACCCCGTCCGCACGGATGCCGGCGGCGTCACCACCTTCATCTCCATCATGAGGGGATGCAACAACATGTGCACCTACTGCATTGTCCCCTACGTCCGCGGAGGCGAGCGCAGCCGCGACCCCCAGTCCATCGTAAGGGAGGCGGAGCGCCTGTATGCCGCCGGCTACCGGGAGGTGAGCCTGCTGGGCCAGAATGTCGATTCCTACCTCTGGAAGAATCCGGACAATCCGACCGAGACCGTCACCTTCGCCCAGCTCATCGAGCTGGTGGCCCTCGTCGCCCCGGACCTGAGGGTAAGGTTCTCGACATCACACCCCAAGGACATGAGCAACGGAGTCCTTTACTCCATGGCGATGTATCCCAACATCTGCACGCACATTCACCTGCCGGTCCAGTCCGGAAGTGACAGGATGCTGGAGAAGATGAACCGCAAGTACACCGTGGCTGGGTATTTGGAGAGAATAGAGAAGATCCGGGAAATAGTCCCCGAGGCGGCAGTCACCACCGACATTATCGCGGGTTTCTGCTCCGAGACGGAGGAGGACCACCGGGCCACCCTGGAGCTGATGCAGAAGGTGCGCTTCGACAGCGCGTTCATGTTCCAGTACTCCCAGAGACCCGGGACCAAGGCCGCCAGGCATTTCCCCGACGACGTTCCTCCCGAAGTCAAGACCCACAGGCTCAACGAGATCATCGAGCTGCAGAGCGCCATATCCCTGGAGCGCAACCGCGAGTGCGTGGGACAGACTTACGAGGTGCTGATCGAGGGTACGTCGAAAAGGGACAGCGGCTCGCTCTTCGGAAGGACGTCCTCCAACAAGGTATGCGTCTTCCCGGCCCTGGGACACCGCCCCGGAGAATATGTCAAAGTAAAGGTGGAGAGCTGCACTTCGGCCACCCTGCTTGGAAATATAGTAGAACAATAAACAATATTTAAAAACAGACAAGTTATGACAAAGATGAGAACCACTTATCTCGGCAACCTGCGTACCGAGATTCTTCACGAGCAGTCCGGCAACAAGATTATCACCGACGCTCCCCTGGACAACCACGGCAAGGGCGAGTACTTCTCCCCCACCGATATGTTCGCCTCTTCCCTCGCCTCATGCATGCTGACCATCATGGGCATTTCGGCTCAGTCCTACGGCTTCAACATCGACGGAACTACAGTCGAGATCGAGAAGGAGATGGCTGCCAATCCCCGCCGCGTGGCACGTATCGTCGTGGACATCACCTTCCCCAAAGGACAGAAATACGATGACAAGGCCAAGAGGCTCATCGAGTCGGCAGCCCGCACCTGCCCCGTATCCAACAGCCTGCATCCCGATATCGTAAAGGATATCCGTTTCCACTACGACGAGTAGGATTGTCTACTGCTGCTTTTTCTTGCGGAGGGCGCTGTAGATGAGGCAGGCGGCCAGGATGATGAAGGCCGCGAGGATGATGAGCATCTCGGTGACGTGCTCCAGAGGGGCCACCCATATCTCGTTGAACAGGTCTATGCGGCCCATGATCTCCACCGGAGTCCAGAAAACAATTACCGTGGCTATGGCCATACGGATGTTGGCGCCCCAGGAGGAGATCCTGAGCTGCTTGATGAACATGAAGACGGCTCCTATCAGACAGCCTGCGCCTATGAGCAGGGTTACTGGATGATGGTCACCCAGGAAACGGGGATCGTAGCAGAACATCAGCAGCAGGTAGCAGGCCCACATCATCATATTGAGTTCCATGAACGTGGTGATGGAAGTGTGACGGGTCAGCGGACGGGTGACAATCTCGTCCTTGCGCTTGCCGAAGATGCGCTTCTGTATCCAGGTGATGAAGTAGCAGCCTGTCTTGACGCTGAAGATATACACGGTCATAATCAGCATCCAGAAGCCGAAGGTGGCCGGCATGATCAGGTACTCGGGCTTGGTTACCACCTCACCGTTCACTATCTCCGGCTGAACTCCGTAACGGGCGGCATAGTACTGGAGCAGGAACTCCACCCAGCCGGTCCAGAAAAGCAGGCCGCCCACCAGTCCGAGGATAGTCTGCCTGGTGTCGCCCTTGACGAAGACTCCGGCAATCACGATACCCAGTCCCACGGCTCCCATAGCGAAAGCGCAGCTGTGCAGGGCCGACTCCGGAAGAAAATGTTCCATGAGAATCATCAGCGCATGTCCCAGGGGCATGGCGCAGAGAACTACCAGAAATGCCACCAGGGTCCTGCCCCAGTATCTTCTCTTTTCGTTACCTTCTACCTGTTTCATAATATTAATAATTTCTAGACTAATCCAGCCAATGCAGAGCTCTATCCTTTAAAGCCTCATACCACTCTTCCTCCGAAGAGGAGACATCCGCGAGCTCAACCGACGCCTCGAACAATTTTTTGACTTTATCGGAATTCGGCACATAATCACATCTATATGAATCCTCCAACATTTTCCTAAAAACACTTAAAGGCAAAGGGACTATTGCAAGTTTTCCACCATAAAGAGACAATGATGTCCGGTACAGGGTATAGAAAAAAACTATACAGGCTGTATTAATATTTGGCGCAACAAACAAGCAATAACACGGTTTCCCACTGCTCTTTTTCATCTTGCCCAGATGTCTCATCACAGGTTCGCCCTCCATCTCAAACTGTCTCTGTCCGCTGGACAAGGTCACCTCAACACAAACGATAAAGTCTCCATAATCACAAACGATATCAGGGACATTACCGGACGCAGAGGACATAGGATGGCCGAAATCGTCAAAATGAAGATTAGCCAGAATATTGCCTCCGTCCAACATCGTCATGGCACGCCACATATTCCACTCAAACATCAATGGCGCATCATACAGTCCTCCTCCTGATATCCGATCATAAAAACCTTGAATATCATCATACATCTGACAGTTTTTAATATCATTCACCTGAGCCCTGATTACCAAATCCTTTCGCTTCTCTGACAACTCCTGATACAACTCTTTAAGCTGCGACAATGTCAAAAGATCAGAGATTCGGATTTCAGGATACTCCGTCTGAATTTTATGAATCAACTTATCTC
>DHKFR23501__coassemble_1371_pt1 | contig 10817 bp, 8 predicted proteins | sample DHKFR23501__metabat2_low_PE_038 | metagenome-assembled genome bin DHKFR23501
ATGGAGTAAAACAGCCAGTTGCTTTTTATTCCTTGGATGTCATCATCTCTGTAGGATATCGTGTGAAAAGCCAGCGGGGTACTCAGTTCCGCATTTGGGCCAGCAAAGTGCTTAAAGACTATCTGATAAACAAGAACAACTGAGATGTCCGGTCTTGTTTTTCCGGGAAAAAGACTATAACTGTTCTGTTCTAAGGGGAATTTGCCTACATTTGTCAAAGTTATTAACCAATAAAATTTTATGGTATGAAAAAAGCTTTGATTATTGCAGGTCTGTTCGGTCTGGTCTTTTCTACAGGCTGCAAGCAGACGGAGGAAAAGGAAGATTCCTTGTCAATTGAAGGTAATGTAAAGGAGGTCAGGTTTACTCCGGGCAATACAGAACCTCAGACTTTGACGATTACGTCCAGTACAGAATGGCATCTGAGCGTTTCCCAGACATGGGTGAGTGTTACTCCCGAGGCCGGGGAAGCCGGTGAGGCAACTCTTACAGTTGCCCTTGAGGAAGAGGAATGTGCGGAGACCCGTACGGCCAGTGTGACGATTACAGCCGGTACGGCCCAGGCTTCGTTCAATGTCGTTCAGGAGGCGCCCGCTGATCCTGAGTCCATTGAGATTGTCGCAGCCCAGCGCAGGCTGGTAGTCGGCCAGACACTTCCGTTGACAGTCACCGTTGCTCCTCAGGGAGCGGTTCTTGAGGGTCCGGTGGAGTACAGCTCGTCGGATGAGAGTGTCGCATCGGTGGATCAGGAAGGAGTCGTCACTGCTGTGGCTGTAGGAGAGGCTGTCATTAAGGCTGTTGCCGACGGAATGGAGGCAGAGTATCCTGTCGAGGTGACCGAAGAGTTTACGACTGATGGACTTGGAGTGGAGTATACCTTTGAAATGCTCAGGGATCTTCCGGCCGGAATCGTTTCCGGAGAGAACGGAACCTATACCGTCAATGCCAGCATGACTCTGGCAGACGGGGACAGGCTGGTGATGGACGGAACATCCACACTGCTGATTGCAGACGGAGTCCGCATTACAGTGCTTGGAACTTTGAATTTTACTCCTTCGGAACAGGCCGTGATACAGCCCGTCGACGCGACGGCTGAGCCGGACTATCTGTATTTCACGGAGACAGGCGGCGGAACACTCTCCAATGTAAAACTGGTATGTTTCCCTATCCGCAACTTCGGCGGACAGCCGCTGACTATCGAGAACTGTGAGCTTTCCGGAGTGGTTCAGAATTATGCTGCGATCAATTTGGGCAGCGAGGTTCTTACCACAGTGAGGAACTGCACCATCAAGGACAATGTGCGTGAAGGCATCTCTGGAGGCGCCAATATCCCTTCACCTCTCCTGTTCGAGAACAATCACCTGGAGAACAATTCCTACGACAGCAGGAACAGGCCTCAGATCAATGTGACGGTAGGCGGAGCCGGAACCGTGGAGATTATAGGCAATACAGTGGTAGGACCTTTCGAGACAACGATGAACGGAGGAATAGCTGTGGCCAATATGATGGGCATTTCCGGTACGAATAAGGTGCTTATCGAAGGCAATGACGTCAGGGGCTGCCGTTACGGTATCACAACCAATGGTACTATGGATGTGAGGATTATCGACAATGTCCTGGTAGACAATAAGTACGAGAGCAACGCCATGAACGGCGGCAGCGGAGTAAGCATCTACAACTCCAACGGAGGACAGAAAGTCTATATGTCCGGCAACCATATCGAAGGCCATCTCTGGGGCATTACCAATATCGGAAATGTGTCCGGCGGTACCGGCCCTGAGCTCAATCTTGGTAACCTTACCGAGGGCGATGACTACAATCCCGGCGGCAATGTGTTCATAAACAACGGCAATGGAGGTGTTCTCTATGACCTGTACAACAACTCTCCCCTGACCGTCTATGCGCAGGGCAACACATGGAATGTTGAAGTGCAGGACGAGGAAAGTATCGAGAAAGTGATTTTCCATAAGAAGGACAATCCCAGCCTGGGCGAGGTGATTTTCATGCCGCCTGCAGAGTAGAGTCCGGTAATAAAGATATGGAAATAATTGACAGAGACAATGGATACGTGCTGCTGCGGGTAGGACCGGAGCGGAAGATGTATGATGCCGGGCAGGCCGGCGGAAGGCTGCTGGAGGAGGCTGTCCGGACAGGGGCGGCGATGGTGTACTGTGACTATTGGCTGCGGACGGCGGACGGGCGGCGGAAGGACAATCCTGTCAATGATTATCAGCTCGGCAGTGTGCGGGAGGACTTCGACTTCGGGGCACTGGTGGCTGTGAATGAGGCACTGATGGAGGCATGGGAGCAGGAGGTAGCGGAGGGCAATGCAGGAGGCGGCACGGTGCTGAAATACGGCCGGTGGTATTCCCTGAGGCTCTTCCTCTCGCGGCACGGGGCGCTGATGCATCTGCCGCAGACGCTCTACGGGGTGGACGAGGTGGATCCGAGGGCTTCGGGACAGAAGCAGTTCGACTATGTGGATCCGAGGAACCGGGAGGCGCAGATAGAGATGGAGGCCATTTTCACAGACCATTTAAGGAAAATTGGGGCGTGGCTGCCGCAGCGGATGCGGACGGTCGGGGAGGACAGCGGAGTCTATGCCGTCGAGATCTCGGTCATCATCCCGGTGCTCAACCGTGCGGTTACGATCCAGGACGCACTCCGCTCGGCGCTCTCGCAGCAGACGGATTTCCCGTTCAATGTCATAGTGATAGACAATCATTCCACTGACGGAACATCGGAAAGGATAGATGAACTGGCATCGTCCGACAGCCGGGTGATTCACGTTATCCCGGAGGAGACCGGTCTGGGTATCGGCGGCTGCTGGAACGCCGGTATCAGCCATCCGGCTTGCGGACGCTATGCCGTGCAGCTCGACAGCGACGACATGTACAGCGGGCCGGATACCCTGCAGAGGATGGTGGACGTGTTCCGCCGCGAGCGGTGCGCCGTGGTCATCGGCAGCTACATGATGACCGACTTCGACCTGCGGCCCATACCGCCCGGAGTCATCGACCACCGTGAGTGGACCGATTCCAACGGCCACAACAACGCTCTGCGCATCAACGGCCTCGGTGCTCCCCGCGCCTTCCACGCCGCTACCCTGCGCTCCGTCGGCGGCTTCGAGAACGTCTCCTACGGCGAGGACTACGGCGTGGCGCTCCGCCTGACCCGCGAGTACCGCCTCTGCCGCATCTACGATCCGGTGTACAGCTGCCGCCGCTGGGGCGGAAACTCAGATGCCGCCCTGGATATCTTCAGGATCAACGCCCACAACGCCTACAAGGACTCCCTCCGCACCCGCGAGCTCCTCGCCCGCCAGCAGATGAACGGCAATATGATTACCAGCCTTTGAGGGCGAAGCGGCAGGTGACCGAGTAGGTGTACTTGATGGTGCGGAAGGCATCGGAGGCAGGGGCTGCTGCGGCGGCTTCCGCTGAACCCAATGCGGCACCGTCCATCCGGAGCTTGCTGTTCTGAACGACTGTGTAATGGTCTGTTCCGCCGCCATGCTCCTCTATACTGAGAACCTTTCCGATTTCCTCACCGAGTGCCTCCGCCATGTATTCGGCCTTGTTCCTTGCAGCCAGCAGCGCGTCTTTCTTACCCTGCTCGTGGTATTTGAGGATGTCCTTGTTGCTCATTTCCCCGATACGCATGGAGCTTACTCCCTTGGTGTCTATGACAGAGATGATTCTGTCTATCATTGTGAAATCGTGCAGGGTGATGTCCAGATTCTTTCCGATGAGGAAATCCAGGCCCCGCTCCCTCCAGTAGTCACCCACGTCCTGGGTGCGGATGTCGTTGTCGGTGATGCCGATGGAGTGAAGGGCTTCGCGCATCTGCGATTCGATGTCCTCGATACGTACTTTTGTCCTGTAATCTTCGGGCTTGGATTTCCCGTCAAACTCCTCTTCGAAATATTCCTTGATGCCGATTACAAAATGAATCTCGTCCGGAATAATCTCTACCTCGGAGGTGCCGGTAACCTCGATATAGCGGAATTTCTCATCATAGGGGACACCGTCCTGGGCTCTCATCATGCCGCAGGAGAGAATGGAAGCGGCAGCAGCCGCGATAATAAAGGAAACAGCTTTCATACTTCAGATGTTTTATGATTCTGAAATATGAAAGCTGTCAATTACCGTGCCATCCCTCTATCCCTCGACCTTGAAACGGACTCTCCAGCGTCCGTCGGCGAAGTCATGCGAGAGTATCCGGAAGCGCCCGATCTCAGAGGTATTGGAGACGTGGGCCCCGATGCAGGCGCAGGCGTCGTAGTCCCCGACCCTGACTATGCGGAGGGTCTGCGAGACATTCTCCGGCAGCTTGCTCAGGTCGACTATCGCGCCTGCCTCCGACAGAGGTACGAACTCAATGGTGACCGGCAGGGCAGCCGCTATCACCTCATTGACCTTGTCCTCAATGGCCTGGACCTGCTCCTGAGTGGGGCACTCCGCCAGCAGATAGTCGCATTTGCTCTTCTTCCGCTCGATATGGGCGTTGCGCGAGCGGGGACAGCCGAACATCCGCACCATCGTCTGGTTGAGGATATGTTCGGCCGTGTGCATCGGAGGATATTCTTCCTTGTTGTGCGCGTTGAGCTGGATATCTTCCATTGCCTTAGGACTATAGTACTGTCACTGCAGTGCCGCTGACCGCAACCATCAGCATGGAGCCGCCTACAGTCTCGTAGTCGATGTCCACTCCGATGATGGCATTGGCCCTCATTCCCATGGCTTTGTCCACCATCTCCTGGATGGCTTCGTTCTTGGCCTTCTCGATGACTTCCTCGTAGGCCCCGGACCGTCCTCCGACGATGTCGCGGATGCCGGCGAAAAGGTCACGGAAGACGTTCGCGCCCATGATGCAGGTGCCGGTGACGATACCGTGATATGCGGTGACCTGCTTGTCCTGCAGGGTGTTTGTGGTAGTGATAATCATAGCTGTGCAGATTTATTTTACTGTGAAATTACGGATTATGTTCAGGATGACTTCCGAGGCCTTCTCCATGCTCTGCACGGGGAGATACTCGTACTTGCCGTGGAAGTTGAGGCCGCCGGCGAAGATGTTGGGGCAGGGCAGACCCATGAACGAGAGGCGGGCGCCGTCCGTACCGCCGCGGATGGGACGGATGTTGGGCTTGATGCCTGCGGCCTTCATGGCCTCGACTGCCTTCTCGATGATGTGGTAGTGGGGCTCGACCTCCTTCTTCATGTTGTAGTACTGGTCCTTGATGTCCACGGTGACGATGTTTCCGCCGTACTTGCAGTTGATAAAGTCGGCGCACTCCCGGATCATCTTTTTCTTGCGCTCGAACAGCTCGAAGTCGTGGTCGCGGATGATGTACTGGATGTCGGCCTCCTCGACCACGCCGGTAAACTTGGTGATGTGGATGAATCCGTCGTAACCCTCGGTGTACTCGGGTCTCTGCCATACGGGGAGCATGTCGTTGAGCTCGGACGCGATGAGTATCGCATTGAGCATCTTGTCCTTGGCGTAGCCAGGGTGGATGTTGCGGCCCTGGATGTGCAGCTTGGCGGCCGCGGCGTTGAAGTTCTCGTACTCGAGTTCGCCGATGGCGCCTCCATCCATGGTGTAGGCGTATTTGGCACCGAACCTGGCCACGTCGAAATGGTCCACTCCGCGGCCGATTTCCTCGTCGGGGGTGAAGCCGATCTTGATGGGACCGTGCTTGAATTCAGGATGTTCCATGATGTACTCGGCGGCGGCCATGATTTCGGCTACTCCGGCCTTGTCGTCGGCTCCGAGCAGGGTGTTGCCGTCGGTGGTGATCAGGGTCTGGCCCACATAGTCCTTCAGCTCGGGGAATTCTTCCGGGTCGAGAACCATGCCTTTAGCCTCGTTGAGAGTGATGGACTTGCCGTCATAATTTTCGATAATCCGTGGCTTGATACCGCTTCCCGGAGCATCGGGAGAGGTGTCCACATGGGAGATGAATCCTATGGCGGGGACGTCCTCTTCTATGTTGGAGGGTATGGATGCCATCAGGTATCCATATTTATCAAGTTCTACTTTTTCAAGCCCCATGGCCTCCAATTCTTTTCGGAGCTGATCCAGAAGGGCAAACTGCTTGTTGGTACTGGGCTGACTCTGCGAGTCCGGGTTCGATGTCGTGTCGAATGCCACGTACCTCAGAAATCTGTCAACTATTTTTTCCATATCTAAAATATTTAACTAAATCAAAATCATACTTGCCGCCATTACCGCCATACCGGCTATGACCCCGATGATGGACAGGTGGTGGTGCCCGAACTTTTCGGCGGAAGGAAGAAGCTCATCCAGGGCGATATAAGTCATGATACCCGCGACTACTGCGAGGACCGTTCCGTTCAGGGACTGGTCGAATATCCTCGATAGCAGCAGATAGCCGACGACTCCCCCCACCGGCTCGGCGAGTCCGGACAGGAAGGCGTTTCCGACGGCCTTGCCCTTTTTCCGTGTGGCATAGTAAATCGGTATTGCAACCATTATGCCTTCCGGAATGTTGTGGATCGCCACGGCCACAGCTATGGAAATTCCGGTCCGGGGGCTTTCCATGGCGCTCACGAAGGTGGCCATGCCCTCCGGAAAATTGTGTATGGCAATGGCAATCACGGAGAAAAGCCCCAGCCGCATGAGCCCCGTACTGTCCGGGACGGCACCGTCCTCCGAGGGGGCGGCGGAATATTCATGGGGATTGTCCTTCGAGGGTATCAGGTTGTCAATGAGGGCAATCAGCGCTATCCCCGCGAAGAAGGCCAGGACAGTATACAGCAGCCCCGTCCTCTCTCCGAAGGCGGAGCCGAGGCTGGCTCTGGCCTCGGCGAAAAGTTCCGTCATGGAGATGAAGAGCATCACTCCTGCCGAGAAACCGAGGGCAAATGAGAGGGTCTTCGTGCTGAATTTTCTGGTCAGCAGCACGATTACCCCTCCGAGTCCGGTGGACAGTCCCGCGATGAGGGTCAGGAGTAGTGCAATGGGGAAGTTACTGTCGCTCAGCATCGTTATTTCTCTTCAGCGGCGTCAGTTTTCCTGCAGGCCCATATCATGTAGGCGATCAGCAGGATATATACTCCGAGGGCAACCCATACCGCGGGGGTGGAGGACTGCCACTGGGTGTTGACCAGGTTCACGTCTGCGAAGCGCATGATCGCGGATACGACTCCCATCAGGGCGCCGCCGGCGATAAATCCGGAAGCCACGAGGGTACCTTTCTCCTTGCGGGCCTCGTTGACGGCCTTGTCCTTGCTGCGGGAGCCCACATACCATGCGACGGCTCCTCCGATCATCAGGGGAAGGTTGAGCTCAATGGGGATGAACATTCCGAGTGCGAATGGCAGAGCGGGTACCTTGAACAGGGTGAGAAGGATGGCGATGGCTGCTCCTATTCCGTACATGATCCAGGGAGCGCTGCCTCCGAGCATGAGGGGCTCGATGACGGCTGCCATGGCATTGGCCTGAGGAGCTACGAGGGCTCCTTCGCCCGTAAATCCGAATGTGTCGTTGAGGACCATCATCACACCTGCTACGGTGGCGGCGGCCACTATTGTTCCTAAGAACTTCCATCCCTCCTGCTTGCGGGGGGTGGTGCCTATCCAGTAACCTATCTTCAGGTCGGTGATGAAACCTCCGGCCATGGAGAGTGCGGTGCAGACTACACCTCCGATTATCAGGGCGGCAGCCATGCCGGAAGTGCCCTTGAGCCCTGCTGCCACCAGGATGATGGAGGCCAGGATGAGGGTCATCAGGGTCATTCCGCTGACGGGATTCGAGCCTACTATGGCAATCGCATTTGCCGCCACCGTGGTAAAGAGGAATGCTATGACAGCTACGACAATCAGGGCTATCACGGCGTGCCACAGGTTGTCCAGCACTCCGAAGTAGAAGAATACGAACATCAGTGCGAGGGTGACGAGCAGACCGATGATTATGATCTTCATCGAAAGGTCTCTCTGGGTGCGTGCCTCCTTGGCCTCTGCGCCGGTTTTCTTGCCGCGGAACTCCTTGCCGGCCAGGCCGAGAGCGGACTTGATGATGCCGGCCGACTTGATGATGCCGATGATGCCGGCTGTGGCGATGCCGCCGATGCCGATGTGGCGGGCGTAGTTGGTAAAGATCTCCTCAGGCGACATCGAGCCTACGGTCGCCGTCAGGCCTGAGCCCATCAGGTCCACTACGCTGTCCCCGAAGATCAGGTTCATCAGCGGAATAATGATGAACCATACGAGGAACGATCCGCAGCAGATGATGAAGGAGTACTTGAGTCCTATGATGTAGCCGAGACCGAGGACCGCCGCTCCGACATTGACCTTGAAAAGCAGCTTTGCGTTGGTGGCCACCTGCTCACCCCATGGCAGTACCCTGGAGGTGAAGACCTCGGACCACCATCCGAAGGTGGATACGATGAAGTCGTAGAGACCTCCGATCAGGCCGCTTATAAGCAGTGTCTTGGCTCCCTTGCCTCCGGACTCGCCGCTGACCAGTACCTGAGTGGTGGCGGTAGCCTCGGGGAAGGGGTATTTTCCGTGCTGCTCCTTGACGAAGTATTTGCGGAACGGGATGAGCAGCAGGATGCCCAGGACTCCTCCGATGAGGGAACTGAGGAATATCTTGGAGAAATCGACTGTCAGTTCAGGGTATTTGTCCTGCAGGATGTACAGGGCCGGGAGGGTGAAGATGGCTCCTGCCACGATGACTCCCGAGCAGGCTCCGATAGACTGGATGATGACGTTCTCCCCCAAGGCATTCTTGCGCTTGAATGCGCTGGAGAGTCCTACCGCTATTATAGATATAGGTATGGCGGCCTCGAAGACCTGCCCTACTTTCAATCCCAGGAATGCTGCGGCAGCAGAGAAGATGATGGTCATCACGAGGCCGATGGTCACGGACCAGGGTGTAACCTCGGGATAGACTTTCTCCGGGCTGAGGAGAGGCTTGTACTCCTCGCCGGGTTTCAACTCCCGGAATGCGTTTTCGGGGAGTGTTACTTTTTTATTTTCTTCGCTCATAAGAATTATGTATTAGGAAGGTTTGGGTTTAAAACAACAAATTTAATAGGAGATTTCGATATTGTCAGTTCTTTCCAGCAGAAATCTGTTGCGGTTTTTATGGAATGGCCTGTAGCCGTTGTTGACGGAAATAGTGTTGTCCTTGAAAACCAGGCCGTCAACAGACTTGGCATATAGAATCGGCAAGTCGAATGTCTCGAAGGTATTGTCGGTTATAGTGATTGCTCCCGGATGTCCGCCGTGGAAATACTCCGTCTGTTTGTGGAGGTCGGGTATTTCCGGGTAGATGGAGATTACTGCCGTTGTGAACTGGTACATGCTGGTGAGGGCGTTTATGAAGCGGTTGCCTTTTATAAGAATATCCCGGCAGGCTCCGGACTCATACCAGCCGTTGCAGTCTCCGCACAGCAGGATGGCAGATCCGGAAGTATGGTCAAATACATTGTTTTCCACCACGGTCCGGCGCGGGGAACTGAAAAGGGCTCCTCTCGCTCTGTTGTTCCGGACAGTATTGCCGGAGAAAATGACCTCCGGGGTGCGGCTCAGGTTCTCTATGCCGATGTTCATGCGTTCGGGGTCGATCTCTACGGGTTCCCTGAAGGTTATGGTCAGTTCTTTTGAGCCGTGACCGGTACTGTCCGGTGTAATTGATTCTATATGCAGAAGGCTGCCGGTATATTCCATCACATCTGCGTTCAGCATCCGTACCGAATCTCCCGGGCAGCCCCATCTGAATCCCCATGCCTGGTCATGCATAAACCTGGCGGTAATGCTGCGGCTCCCTTTCACCCCGGTGACTTTCAGGTATACGCCGTGGATGTTGATGGCATCGTCCATCATGCCTTCGTAGAGCCCTCCGGTGGATTGTATGATGCCGCTGCATTGTGAGAAGTGGGTCGCATCTGCCTGTGTCGTGAAGTACCTGGGGTCATTCTCATTTTTCAGGCATACGCTGAATCCGCTCAGTGTGACGCCGTTGCAGAACTGGGCTATGAGTCCCATGCCGAATGCGTAGTGTACTTTTATATTGGTGAGGCGGGTGTCGGTGTCTCCGTACAGAAAGATGCCGGGGGCCGGTCTGCTCCATGTCCGCATGGCGACCACTGTACCCGGTGTCAGGCGGCTGTCCTGCCACTGGGGAGCCAGGAGGCCGTGTTCTGTTTCCCTCACCCCTGCCGTGCTGTAGAACAAATCGCCGGTGTTCCATAGAATGTGTCTGGTGTCAGGCTCGAAAGCGATGCCGGTGGACGGTCTCAGAGCCCACCCCTCTCCGTATACTTCAAATACCGAGTCCCGGCTGATTCTGTATTTTACCCAACTTTCGGGCCGGAACACTATCCCGCCCGCGCCTCTGTTCTCTATGATGCGGACCTGGGCCGTCTGGGGGTTCTCAAAATCTATCGACAGGTTCTTCACGGAACATCCTTTTGAGTCGATGACAGCCAAAGGGATGATGACGCCGTGAAATACCAGTTCGGCACCGCAGCCGTCGACAGTGAGATTCTCCCATCCTTCTATAGCTATGCCTATAGCCTGCATTTCCGACTGGTCGTGATTGGAAATAAAATAGGTGCGCTGTAGGGCATCCGTGGAGTGGAAGTCGTAGCGTCCCGGCAGGAAACGGAGGGTCACGGAGTCGCCATGGCCGGTTTCCTTGCGGATGCTTTCCATGGCGGATGAGATTTTTTCCGAGAGGTTCGTCGCGCCTGGTCTGATTCCATAGGCGCTCATTTCGAAGATACGTCCTTCCAGCGCGGGGCGTATTATGGAGAGAAGCAGAAGTGATATGATTATTCTTTTCAT
>DHKFR23501__coassemble_1381_pt1 | contig 10678 bp, 9 predicted proteins | sample DHKFR23501__metabat2_low_PE_038 | metagenome-assembled genome bin DHKFR23501
TTTTATTGATTTTTTTTACTCACTTTTGTCCTCCCGTCCTAAAAGGGACAGTACTTAAAACAAACCGAAATCAATTTGAATTTTCTAGGAATGAATCATAGCGTAGCATGGGATAACTGCTTGGAAATCATTAAGGACAATATTCCAGAGAGCAGTTTCAGGACTTGGTTCGAGCCGATTCGGCCGGTCAAGATGGAGGACAGTACCCTGACTATCCAGGTTCCTTCCGGATATTTCCCCGAGTTTATCGAAGCCCACTTTATCGACATACTCAGCAAGACCCTGAAAAGGGTCATCGGTCCAGATGCAAAGCTGGTGTATGAGGTACCGGTGGTTAAGGACGCCACTGTGCGCTACCCTGCCGCCAAACCCACATCAGGAATCAGCAATCCGGACATCGCCCTGCCCAAGGAGAAAGTACAGAAAATCGAGGACCCCTACATCATTCCAGGCATCAAGGGCATCACCGTAAACCCGAACCTCAATCCCAACTATTCTTTCGACAACCTCATCGAAGGAGACTGCAACCGACTCGGCCGCGCCGCCGGCATGGCTATCGCAGACCACCCCGGCAGCACCGCCTACAATCCTTTTTTTGTATACGGAGGTCCCGGACTCGGCAAGACCCATCTGGCCCAGGCCATAGGTATAGACATAAAGGAGAAGTATCCCGACAAGGTCGTGCTCTATGTGACCGCCAACCATTTTCAGACCCATTACATGGACGCGGTCATAAAGAATGCAGTAACAGATTTCCTGCACTACTATCAGTCGATGGACGTACTCATCATAGATGATGTTCAGGAATTCGCCGACAAACCCGGTACTCAGAACGCCTTCTTCCAGATATTCAACTATCTGCATCAACTGGGCAAGCAGCTGATATTCACCTCGGACAGAGCCCCTGTAAACCTGCAGGGCCTCGAGCAGAGACTCCTGTCACGATTCAAATGGGGTCTGACAACAGAGCTGCTGCCGCCTGACATGGACACACGCGTCGCCATTCTCAAGGCCAAGAGCTTTAAGGAAGGCATCATCCTGAACGACGACATCATACACTACATCGCCTCCAAAGTCACGGACAATGTGCGGGAGCTGGAAGGGACCCTCGCGTCACTGATGGCACACGCAACCCTTACCAAAAAGAAAATAACACTGCAGCTGGCCCAGGAAGTACTGGAGAAGATAGTGACAGTCAACCGCAGCGAGGTCTCAGTAGAAAAGATACGCAATACCGTCAGCGACTACTTCGGCATCACCAACGAGCTTATGCTCTCCAACACCCGCAAGAGGGAAATAGTCCAGGCCCGCCAGATAGCCATGTACCTCTGCCGCAACATGACAGGCAAGTCCCTGACCGCAATCGGTGCCGAACTCGGTGGCAAGAACCACGCCACCGTCCTCCACGCCTGCGAGACAGTGGGTGACCTGATGGCCACGGACCGCTCCTTCAAGCAGTACGTGACGGACATCGAGAAAAGACTGAGATCAAACATCTAAACATCATAAAGCCATGACTTCAGCACAAGTTCTCTCCCACTTCCGCGAGATTATGACCATCCCGCGCGAATCGGGACACGAGGAGCACATCATCGCTTACCTCCAGAAGTTCGCCGCCGACCGCGGCATGGACTGCAGGACCGATGAGGCCGGCAATGTCCTCATCACCATACCCGCCACCCCAGGCCGGGAGAACGCCCCGACCCTCATCCTCCAGAGCCATTCCGACATGGTCTGCGAGAAGAACAGCGGGGTCGAGCACGATTTCTCCAAGGACCCCATCAAGGCAGTGGTGGAGGACGGATGGCTGATAGCCAAGGACACTACTCTCGGAGCCGACTGCGGCATAGGCATCGCGGCCCAGCTGGCCGTACTGGAGGACAAGGAACTGCCTCACGGCAGGATTGAGTGCCTCTTCACCACCTCGGAAGAGACCGGACTCGACGGAGCCTTCGCCCTTAAACCGGACTTCCTCACCGGCAGCATCCTGATCAACCTCGACTCGGAGGATGAGGGCGAGCTGTTCATCGGCTGCGCCGGAGGCATCGACACCACAGCGAAATTCCACTACACCCCTGTACCCGTACCCGCCGGTAAGGTCTGTGTCAAGGCCGGATTCTGCGGCGGCATCGGCGGACACAGCGGGGACGACATAGACAAGGGCCGTTCCAACGCCGTACAGTCCCTCGCACGGCTGCTCTTCCGCGTATGGAGCGAGGTTCCCTCCGTCCTCTGCTCGATAGACGGAGGCAACAAGCGCAACGCCATCGCCCGCGAGGCTTCGGCCGTAATAGCCGTGAACCCCGGGGATGCATTTACTGTCAAGAACATACTGGAAGAGATACTGGCCGAACTGAAGGACGAATACTCAGTAACCGACCCTGACATCGCCTCCGTATGGGAGGAGAACCTGCCCGTACCGTCAGAGGCCATAGACGACAGCACAGCCTTTAACCTCATCCGCGCCCTGCACGCCGTACCCCACGGAGTGATGGCCATGAGCGCAGAGGTCAAGGGTCTGGTGGAGACATCCTCCAACCTCGCCTCGGTCAAGATGCAGGAAGGCAGCATCATCCGCGTAGGCACCAGCCAGCGCAGCTCGACCAACTCCGCCCGCCGCAACGCCGCCTCCCGCATCGAGGCCGCCTTCAGCGTAGCCGGAGCCGAAGTCACCCACGAGTCCGAGTATCCCGGCTGGAAGCCCAGCCTGAAGTCCCACATCCTCGAGGTCTGCAAGGCCTCCTACCGCCGCCTCTTCGGCAAGGATCCCGTAGTGCGGGCCATCCACGCCGGACTGGAGTGCGGACTCTTCCTGGACAAATACCCTCATCTGGACATGATATCCTTCGGTCCCACCCTCCGCGGAGTCCACGCTCCGGGCGAGAGACTGGACCTGGCCAGCCTGGACCGCTTCGTCCTGCTGCTCGAGGACGTCATCAGAGAATGTAAATAATCCTACAGTCATGAACGACAGACGTCATCTGCAGATAGCCCCCTCCATCCTCACCTCGGACTTCACCCGTCTGGGAGAGACCCTGGAGATGCTGAACTCCTCCCAGTGCGACTACATCCACCTGGATGTGATGGACGGAGTCTTCGTACCCAATATCTCCTTCGGTTTCCCGGTCATCCGCAACATTGCGAAGAAGGCCGCTAAACCCCTGGACGTACACCTTATGATAGTAGACCCCGACCGCTACATCGGAGTGCTGCGCGACGCTGCCCCCGAGTATGTCACGGTCCACTACGAGGCCTGCACCCACCTGCACCGCAGCCTGCAGAACATCCGCGCCAACGGCATGAAGGCCGGCGTGGTGCTCAATCCCCACACTCCCGTATCTTCCCTGGAATACATCGCTGAGTTCTGCGACATGGTCGTCCTGATGTCGGTCAATCCCGGCTTCGGAGGCCAGTCTTTCATCGAGAGCACCTACCGCAAGGTCGCCGAGACCAAGGAACTGCTGCTCCGCACCGGCTCGCACGCCCTCATCGAGATCGACGGCGGCGTCAACCTGACCAACGCCGGAGCCCTGCGTGATGCCGGAGCCGACGTAGTGGTGACAGGCAACGCAGTCTTCGCCTCGGAAGACCCCATTGCTACTGTCGAGCTGTTCAAATCGATATGATTCCGGACAACCGTCCTACAGCAAGTACCTAATTTCCTTAAAATAATACTTAGCCACCCGCCCGTCCTCATGTTCCACAAGGAGACGGGCGGTTTTTTTCTCCACCCCCAGTATTGCCCCGCGGAAGCGGACGGGGGTACCTCCGGTGAAATACTCCGTCTCCTCGAACTCCGAGAGCACTCCCCTGCGGTAGAGCAGGGCCTCATACTCCCCGTCCAGCCCGGGCACGCGGCCGTCCTCCCCTATTGCCCGGTAGAGGGAAAATATTTCATCCAGTACCAGCGGCAGCTCGGCATGCGGGTCGAGGGAAGGCAGCGGCCTGCGCTCCGCCGGTGCAGCCTCCTCCAGGGCGAGGAGGACCGAGGTGGGGTTGGGCAGTTCCGGAGGGAAGACCCTCTGATTGATATTGAGGCCGATACCTGCGATGCTCACTGCCAATGTGTCACCCTTGAGAGTGTTCTCGAGGAGCATTCCGCAGACCTTCCGGCCGTGGATGTAGATGTCATTGGGCCATTTGACCCTGACTCCGGAGAGCCCCTTGCCCAGGAGATAGCGGGCTATGCCCACGGCGCAGGCCTGTGAGAGGACGAACTGGTCCGCAGCCCTGAGCCCCAGAGGCTTGAAGAGGATGGAGAACATCAGGTTCTCCCCCCGGGAGCTCTCCCAGCGGTTGCCCCTCTGCCCCCGGCCGGCCGTCTGGAACTCCGCGCACCAGACCGTTCCGTCCTCTGCCGTGTCCTTTCCGCGCCAGGCGTCGAGATTGGTGGAATCGGTTATATTTTCCCAATGAATATTCATGGCACAATTTTTATATTATTATCTTTGCACGGCAAAATTAGAAAAATATTTATGACAGAAATCGACATCATAGCCGAGGCTATGCTTGAGAAGAAGGCGAAGAATGTGTGCGCCCTCGACCTGAAGAAGATAGGAACAGCCATCACGGATGCTTTCGTGATATGCAACGCGGACTCCACCACCCAGGTGGCCGCCATCGCTGACAACATAGAGGAAAGGATGATTGAGCGTGCAGGACGCAAGGTGGTGCGCGCCCAGGGCAAGGAGAACGGCTTCTGGGTGATACTCGACTACCTCAATGTCGTAGTACACATCTTCCAGACCGAATACCGGAACTTCTACCGCCTGGAGGATCTCTGGGCAGATGCGGACCGCAAGGATTATAAGGATGAACAGTAAAGACAATATGAACACCCCTCAGAACAAGAACACCAACAATACAGGAAACAACAACCGCAGGCCGGGAGGCACTCCCGGGCCCGTCCGCCCCATGCGCGGGCTGATGTGGGCCCTGTACGTCATCTTCGGCATCGCCATGATCTGGATAGTGAGGAACTACTCCGGTTCCGACCCTGTCAAGACCGAGTGGCTGACGGTCAAGGAGTCCATGATTCCGCAGGGCGACGTGGAGAAGATCACCTACGTCACCAACCTGCACCGGGCCGAGGTCTACATCCGCAAGGACTCTCTTTCGAAGTACGTCAACCGCTACTTCGGAGGCCAGACCCCCGCGGCCGGTCCCCATTTCTATTTCATAGTATCCTCCAACTTCAACGCCGAGGAGAATTTCGAGGAGGCCCGTCAGGAGCTTCCCGCAACCCAGCGCTTCACCATCTCCACTGAGGAGCGCAACAACTACTTCGGCCAGATATTCGACTGGATCATCTTCCCCCTGCTCCTTTTCGGACTGCTGTGGTTCCTGATGTTCAGACCGATGCAGAAAAATATGGGCGGAGGTCCGGGAGGAGGCGGCATCTTCAACGTCGGCAAGTCCCAGGCAAGGCTCTACGAGAAAGAGAATAATGTAAAAGTCACGTTCAAGGACGTGGCCGGCCTCGAGGAAGCGAAAGTCGAGGTAATGGAAATCGTGGATTTCCTCAAGAATCCCCAGAAATATACGGCACTGGGAGGAAAGATACCCAAGGGCGCCCTGCTCGTAGGTCCTCCGGGTACCGGCAAGACCCTGCTGGCCAAGGCGGTTGCCGGCGAGGCCGACGTACCCTTCTTCTCCATCAGCGGCTCCGACTTCGTGGAGATGTTCGTCGGCGTGGGAGCCTCCCGCGTGCGCGACCTCTTCCGTCAGGCCAAGGAGAAGGCCCCCTGCATCGTCTTCATCGACGAGATAGACGCCGTGGGCCGGGCCAGGAGCAAGAACGTGGGCTTCTCCTCCAATGACGAGCGCGAGAACACCCTCAACCAGCTGCTCACCGAGATGGACGGCTTCGGCACCAACTCCGGAGTCATCATCCTCGCCGCCACCAACCGCGCAGACATCCTCGACAAGGCCCTCATGCGCGCCGGCCGCTTCGACCGTCAGATACATGTGGACCTGCCCGAGCAGAACGAGCGTCTGGAGATATTCAAGGTACACCTGCGCAAGGTCAAGCTCGTGCCTGACTTCGACATGGAGTTCCTGGCCAAGCAGACCCCCGGCTTCTCCGGAGCCGACATCGCCAACGTCTGCAACGAGGCCGCGCTGATAGCCGCCCGCAAGAACAAGAAGGCCGTGGACCGTCAGGACTTCCTCGACGCCATCGACCGCATCGTTGGAGGTCTGGAACGCCGCAGCAAGATCATTTCCCCCGCCGAGAAGCGGACCATAGCATACCACGAGGCCGGCCACGCCACAGTAAGCTGGTGGCTGCCCAACGCCAACCCTCTGCTGAAAGTCACCATCATCCCCCGCGGCAACGCCCTCGGCGCCGCCTGGTACCTGCCCGAGGAGAGGCAGATAACCACCACCGAGCAGATGATGGACGAGATGGCCGCCACCCTCGGAGGAAGGGCCGCAGAGGAGATCATCAACGGCAAGATCTCCACCGGAGCCATGAACGACCTCGAGAAGGTCACCAAGCAGGCCTACGCCATGGTCACCTACTTCGGCATGAGCGACAAGGTCGGCAACATCTCCTTCTACGACTCATCGGGCAACTCCGGTTACAACCTCAGCAAGCCCTACAGCGAGAAGACCGCCGAACTCATCGACGCCGAAGCCAAGGGCTTCATCGACTCGGCCCACACCACTGCACTGAAAGTACTGCGCGAGCACATGGACGGCTTCGTCAAGCTGGCCGAGATGCTGCTCGAACGCGAGGTCATCTTCACCGACGACCTGGTCAAGATATTCGGAGAGCGTCCCGGCGGACAGAAACCCCAGAGCGTCAGCTCCGAAACCGCCCCTGCACCCGTGGCATCAGCAGATGCGGATGCCACGGGTGCTACTTCCTCCACCGCAGATATCGTAGAGCCTCATGAAGAACCTGCTGACCAGAACGCTTAGCGGGGCAGTCTTCCTGGCCCTCTTCCTGACGGCCCTGCTGTGGCATCCGGCCGCATACGCCGTGCTGTTCCTGTTCGCGGTAACAGTCATGATGACCGAATACCTCAGAATCACCGTAGGACCTCACGAGAAGGCCGCCAAGGCCATTGCCCTGATTACCGGAGCCCTCACCTTCCTGCTGTTCTTCCTCTGCTCCGGCTACGGCCTGGAGTGGAAATGGCTGATGGTGCTGCCGGTGCTGGTCTCCCTCGTATTTGTCGCCGTGCTGTATGCCCGGGAGGGCGAGGCCTACCGTACCACGCCTTTTATATTGACCTCCATAGTGTACATCGCCCTGCCCTTCGCCCTGACCGGACTTATCGTATTTTCCCCTGAAGGAGACTTCGACGGGAGGGTGCTGCTGGCAGTGATGATCATCATCTGGAGCTCCGACGTAGGGGCCTACCTGAGCGGCATGGCATTCGGACAGAAACACGGGCACAAGCTATTTCCTTCCATCTCCCCCAAGAAGACCTGGGAGGGGTATTTCGGAGGACTCGTCCTCGCCCTGGCAGCCGGATGGTGCGCGGGACATTTCTCCCTGGTGGACTTTCCCTGGTACCACTGCCTGGTCCTGGCGGTGCTGATCAACATAACATCTACGGTGGGAGATTTGGTAGAGTCCCAATTAAAGCGTAACTTTGGAGTCAAGGACGCCGGACGCATCATGCCCGGGCACGGAGGACTGCTGGACCGGTTCGACGGAGCGCTGCTGGCATTTCCGGTAACTGTCCTGTACATCACATTGTTTGAACTGTAATACAGAAAGAGAGTCATGAAGATACACAAGGAAGGAGCGGTCACGATACTTATGGCGATCGTTTTCGCCGTACTTCTCGGCGGGACGTCATGGTACTTCGGCGCCCCGAAAATCCTGTACTGGATACTTTTCTGCATCCCGATGGGATTCGCAGTATTCTTCATCTGCTTCTTCAGGGAGCCCAGGCGCAGGCCCGCGGGAGACGGCCGCAGGATCACTGCGCCCGCCGACGGAAAGGTGGTCATCATCCAGGAAGTGGAGGAGCCGGAGTATTTCCACGGCCGCAGGCTCCAGATATCGGTGTTCATGTCCTTCTTCGACGTGCATGTCAACTGGGCCCCTGTCTCAGGCACAGTATCCTTCTACCGCTATCACCGCGGCTCCTATCTGGCTGCCTGGCACTCCAAGTCCTCCACCAAGAACGAAAGGACGACCATCGTCTTCAAGAATGAGGACGGGACCGAGGTGCTCTGCCGCCAGATAGCCGGACTCTTCGCCCGCAGGGTGGTCTGCTACGCAGAATACGACAAGAAGTTCAAGGCCGGACAGCAGATAGGATTCATCAAGTTCGGTTCCAGGGCCGATGTCTTCCTGCCCCTCGGGACCAAGGTCAATGTATCCGTGGGAGACAAGGTCGTAGGAGCCGAAACCATCATAGCAGAGCTCAGTACTCCTGATTCTACCGACAGTTCAAATTTGAATATCAATCAATAACAGCATACACCCATGAAAAATTACTACCAAGCCAACCGCGAGAGATTTCTCTCCGAGCTGTTCGAGCTGCTGAGGATACCCTCCATCAGTTCCGACCCCGCACACAAGGACGATATGTACGCCTGCGCCCGCAAGCTCACCTCCCTGCTCAAAGAGGCCGGCGCGGACAGAGCCCAGGTATATGAGACGACGGGGCATCCCGTAGTCTACGCCGAGAAGATTATCGACCCGTCTCTGAAGACGATTCTGGTCTACGGCCACTACGACGTGCAGCCGGTGGACCCCATCGAGCTGTGGAAGTCCGCTCCCTTCGAGCCGGAGATCCGCGACGGAGCCATCTACGCCCGTGGTGCCAACGACGACAAGGGTCAGTCATTCATGCACATCAAGGCTTTCGAGTATCTGGTGCGCAACGGACTCCAGAGGCACAACATCAAGTTCATCCTCGAGGGTGAGGAAGAGATAGGCTCTCCCTCCCTGGCCAAATGGGCCGAGGAGCACAAGGACCTGCTCGCATGCGACATCATGCTCGTATCCGACACTACTATGATCGGTGAGGACGTGCCTTCCATCAACTGCGGTATGCGCGGCCTGACCTACATGGAGATAGAGGTCACCGGCCCGAACAAGGACCTGCACTCGGGCCACTACGGCGGAGCTGTGGTCAATCCCCTCAACGCTCTCTGCAAGATAGTGGACGGCCTCATCGACGCCGACGGACGCATCACCATCGACGGCTTTTATGACGACGTGGTGGAGCTTTCCAAGGCTGACCGAGAGCTGCTGGGACGCGCACCTTTCGATCTGGACGAGTACAAGCGGTTCCTGGACATCCCCGAGGTGGACGGAGAGAAGGGCTACACCACTCCCGAGCGCACCGGTATCCGTCCCTGCCTGGACGTCAACGGCATCTGGGGCGGCTTCACCGGAGAGGGTGCCAAGACCGTCATCGCTACCACTGCTCACGCCAAGATATCCATGCGCCTGGTGCCCAATCAGGACTGGAGACGCATCGCTGAGCTCTTCGCCAAGCACATCGAGAGCCACGTACCCAAGGGTGTGCGCGTGAAAGTGACCACCCACCACGGCGGCAACGGCTTCCTGATTCCCATCTCCTCCCCTGCCTATCAGGCCGCATCTAAGGCCATCTACGAAGTCTACGGCATCGAGCCCGTGCCCAGCCGCGGCGGCGGTTCGATTCCCATCCTGGCCGAGATGCAGCAGATTCTCAAGGCAGACCCGCTGCTGATAGGCTTCGGACTCGAGCGGGATACCATCCACTCGCCCAACGAGAGCTACCTGCTGTCGCAGTTCGAGAAGGGCATGGAGTCCATTGCTCTCTTCTACAAGTATTTCTAACAGCTGACAAATCATTGACGGGTGCCGGGAGACGCTGATTTTCCGGCACCTTGACTTAAATGCAATACCAAGATGAACTACACTGAACTTTACGACAATATCCGGCGCAAGGGCTCGTTCCTCTGCGTGGGTCTGGACACTGACCCGGAGAAGATTCCGGCCTGCATCCGGGAGCGTCACGGAGACGCCTCCATGCTGGCCTTCAACAAGGCGATTATCGACGCTACTGCCGAGTACGCCGTCGCCTACAAGCCCAATATCGCCTTCTACGAGGCCGAGGGCGTCGCCGGCTGGCAGCAGCTCGCCGAGACCGTCCGCTACATCCGCTCGAACTATCCCGACATATTCATCATCGCCGACGCCAAGCGCGGAGACATCGGCAACACCGCTGACCGTTACGCCAGGGCCTTCTTCGAGACCATGGATTTCGACGCGGTCACCCTCGCACCTTACATGGGTTCCGACTCCATCCGGCCCTTCCTGAAGCATTCCGGACGCTGGGGCATAGTCCTCGCCATGACATCGAATAAGTCGGCCGAGGAGTTCGAGACCCTGCCCCTGTCCGACGGCATGCCTCTGTATGAGCGCGTGATACGTGATACCGCCAGGAACGTGGATACCGAGTTCGGGGACTCCCGCGAGTGTCTGATGTTCGTCGTCGGAGCCACCAGACCTGAGAAACTGGCGGAGATACGCCGGTACTGTCCCGATCACTTCCTGCTGGTGCCCGGAGTAGGTGCCCAGGGCGGCTCACTCGAGGAGGTGGCCCGCCACGGCCTCAACTCCCACTGCGGCCTGCTGGTCAACTCCTCCCGCGGCATCATCTATGCCTCCTCAGGCGAGGACTTCGCCGAAGCCGCCGGAGCCGCAGCGGCCGGGCTC